>ERZ813253.52-NODE-52-length-47414-cov-30.185379_pt1 | contig 47414 bp, 37 predicted proteins | sample MGYA00520893_ERZ813253 | MGnify/ENA primary metagenome ERZ813253 (study PRJEB31669, sample SAMD00080414) | marine metagenome | biome: oceanic hadal pelagic zone biome; feature: marine hadalpelagic zone; material: sea water | place: Pacific Ocean:Izu-Bonin Trench...
TTCCGCCATTTTCGGACGCTCCCGGTAAATCACGTAGAGAATCTTTCCCGCTTTCTGAAAAATTTATTGTATCGAATGTTGATGCAATTGTAACGGGTATTTGAGATTCAGCATTATCCACTTCATATACATAAATAAGGGCATTTTCGCTTGCCATATTTTCAACCGCATCTGTGGCTATAGATGCTTGAATTTCAAATTTTAATACTTCATCTGTCAATTCATATCGTTCTACAACAGAGTATGATTTATTACCTGTTCCAATCGTCCCCGGTTGCCGAACAAATAAAGTATCAATATTGTCTGGGTCGGGAAACCAGACATTACTGGCATAATAACCGGGAGTTACAGAAACATAATTTTGATCCAATGGAGATAATCCAAAATCACTTTCTAAACTGGCAAGTCCGCTGCCATTAACTAAAATATGATCCGGATTAGATAGTGACCAGATTGTATCAGCGGTGAATATTCCATCATTGTTATCATCGGTATATTCAATTTCGTAAGACCGAAGCCCCATGTCGTAGGCAGTCAACACATAGGTATATTCCATTCCATCCAAAACGGATGAATCAATAAAGCTGTGAACTAGACCGGTATTATATCCCAAGTGCTGCCGAGTATTTAATGGGTCCGGCCCGGATATTCCTATGCTTCTTGTGGGTGCGCCGGATTCATCACAATCATCGCCATAGATACAAAACTCTTCATCTTCATCTTGAGATAAATCAAACTGCGCAAATGGTTTCCAGCCAATGAATTGGCCATTATGATCAAAAAGTCTATCATGAGCTCCACCCCAGGTTTCACCGCCATCGGTACTGCGATAAATTTTATACCCTTCAAAATCAGCATAGCCTGTCAACGAATCGATGGACAGTTCTGCGGCATTATTCCATGATAATTGCACACGTTCATGATTAACTGTTGCGTATAATGTCGGTGATTCTGGTGGAGATTGACCCACAATAATGCACCAAGCTATTGAAAAATATATTGCGATTATTCTTTTCATTTGATCCTAATTAGAATTCCAACCCCAGTCCAACTTGATGAGAGAGTTTGAGTATACCGAAGTCCACAAAGGCATAATCAATAATGATGGCTAAAGCTCGTGTCTTTAAACGAATACCACCACCACCACTAATCGTAGCCGTATCATGGCCCAACCGTACTCCGCCTCGAATAAAGCCCAGATTATTATATCCATATTCCAATCCTAAATGACCCGTCGGCGTATAATCATTGGGAACAACACCATCAAAAGCGACGGTTAAGCTGTGAACTTCACTTTTGTAAAACTCACTATTAGGACCCATAAGTTCATTCTCTATCCCTAATCTAAATGCCAAGGGTAACGGAAATGGTTCAGTCACTTTATGCAATACGCCATCCACATCTATACTATCCGGGACTATCTGTTGTAATCCATCTCCATAATACTGTACTTCCGGACCAAAGTTGGTAATACTCATTCCCAGATTAAAACCATAAATACCTGTATCAAAGTTGGAGCCAATATCAAACGCCAGTGTATTCATAGATACTGTATGAATATCATCTCGTATAAAGTTTAAACTAACACCCACTTTTAATCTATCTGTGAGTCTTCTACCGTATGTGGTTCTAAAAGCAATAGACTGAACATTAAACGTTTCTCCTGTTCCATCAGGGTAGGCTCTATTGGTTACATTCATGGGACCGGAATCAAGATAAAATAAATGAAAGCCGGCAAAGTCTGATCCGGACAGCTTACGTCCATAAGACACAACATTATGGGTAATATCCGCTAAATAGTTTGTTCGAAATACATAACTCTCCTGGCCTTCTACAAATGCAATGGCTGCCGGATTATAGGAGACAGCTCCTATCCCTCTTCCACTCGCTACAAATGCTCCGCCTAGCGCCACCGCTCTGGGGTGTGTCTCCAGCTTCAACCAATTTGCTGTAGATGTAGCGACCTTGGTTACTATATCCGGGATATCTCTATACTGACTAAAACCAAAGCTCATATACAACAATAATGTTATTAAGTATCGCATCAGCGCACCACCGCAAATTTACCGATGTGATCTTCCATGCCTGCTGCTTGTACTGTGAAAATGTATAATCCGGGAGCAATTTCCTGATTATTGACCGTTCGTAAATCCCATACAGCTTCTCCACCAGAGTAAATTTCGTTTGAATCCCGACCGGTTAAGTCAATATGCTCTAATTTCTGGACATGTTCACCGTTTACTGTATATATATTAATTGTGCATTCTGGTGGCAGTTTTGTAAATCTAATTTCTCGTACCCATTCATTTTCATTTAGGTGGGATCGCACAATGTATGGATTGGGAACGACACCAATTTCTGAAAGCTGATTTTGAGATTTAAATCCTGCATACACTTGGACAAAATTCTTATCCAAAATGGAGGTCCCTTTTGAATTTTCAATACTCGCATAACCGTCCGGACTGGACCAATGCTCCGGGTTGGAATACGACCAAAGTGTATCGGGAACAAATCCACCGCTTGTATCATCCTCCCACATAATGATAAAATCTGATTCGACACCCATATCATACGCTGTAATGGCATATGTATACTGTATTCCATCCTGAACATTTTTATCAACAAAATAATACTGATAATCCGAGCCATTAATTGTTGTGTCTTTTTTAATTTCATCCAAGCTTGTATCAAAACCCAGATTAAACCAAGGCGCATGGGGGTCCGGGCCAGAAATCGATCTTCCGCGATTCAAGCCATCAGAGCATTCATCATTTTCCCAAATACAATGCAATGAATCTTCTTCAGCATTTAGATCAAACTGTGCATAAGGCTGCCATCCAACGGCGATTCCATAATCATCATAAATTTGTTTATCGGGCGTGCCCCAAGTACGACCGCCATCTTTACTTTTATAAATTTTATATCCTTCAAAATCTGCATAACCGGTTACAATATCGTTTGATATTTCTGCAGCATTATCCCAAAATAATGATACTTTATTATGATCAGTAACTGCATGAACGTCAGGACGTGTTGGAGGAGTATATCCCTGATAATGGGAATTATACATGATTTGGGCAAATTTGGCATTACTGATTAAATCCTGTTTATTTTGTCCAAAAATAATGCAAAACGAAAAGGGGACTTCCTCACCGACTTTTAAATCAAAGGGTCCGCAGCTCATAATAAAAACACAATCCAGCCCTTCATCAAAGGCATCTTCTTCTTCCAGACCTTCCAATGAATCAAAATGGGGATTCAATTCCGTTCCTAAATCTGTATCCGGATTCGGTGTATGAAAAAACCATGCATTTTCTGATGTCTTTGTATTGGTCGTATCTCCAACCATTAGTTTATACATGATTTCTTCTTTGTTTTTTGCTTGGGGACATCCGGCAGATCCTGCATAACAACTACCGCTCCCTTCCCTATTGACAACACCCGGTCGGTTGTACCAGTCAAACCAATGCCAATCCGTCATCTTCAAATCTTCGCCGGGATAACGATCGGGAAATCCATCCATATCCAAATCAATTTCTCGGGTTGCTTTGGGTGTGTCCAATAATTGTGTCGCAACAATTCCTAAATCAGTTGCGCCGTTGCTATTACCGTCATAATCATAAATCATAGCCATACTGATGATGAGAACCTCATCGCCAATTTCAAACCGTTCATCATAGTATTCCATATAATCATCATCATTTGTATGAACACCCGTATTACCATATATATCAGTACTAACAGCATCTGCATCCATGTAGAACCCAAGGGTAACACCTTGATAATCAAACCCTTTTCCATGGTTCAGTTTTGTGCCATCGGGCATAATTAAACCTTCATGAAAATTTCCCTCTTCATCATACCAATCACCACTTTCATTGCGGACTCGAACGGTTACAAACATAATATCTTCAGCATAAGAAACGCCGTATGAATGCGCTTCAGCTTTAACCTTAAATCCCATGGGGTATCCACTGACTTCATATTCATCATTCGTATTGACACGATTCCCGCGATGCGCCCAACGATCATCAAATTCCATATACACATCCGTATCAGAAATAAAGCGCCCCGGAACTTCCTGCCAACAATCGGGATCTTTCCTGTTACCGCTGCAGCCTGGTAGGTCTTCAATATATTCTTCAGCCCACCATCCCGGCCAAAAAGATTCCATCTCGCCTGTTTCAATATTTAATCGTGTGGGCCATGTTTGCGAATAATTACTGTGGGCTAATAACGGATACGTATCTCCGGGATCAGAAAAATATGTATCCCCAAAAATATCTCCGGCTGTTACGGCAGTATTATGGGTATTGACTCTTGATTTTGTAGTTGCTTGCCAATCCGTATACGCTTCAGACCACGTGAACCAAGAGTCTGCTACATTTGTACCATAATAATGATAGATATCATCCTGTGTCCATTCTTCTTTATCTTCGCCATATTCATATACATCAAAATCATCTGTCCGTTCTTTTAGTTTAGGACGTAATGCCCAGGGATATATTAAGCCCATTCTTGAACCTGAATTATTTGGATCAGCTGTTTCCTTGGTACTGATGAAAATGCGTTCGTTTACATCATCTATACCCCATTGATAATAATCATCTACCGCATCAATTGAATACATTTTAGCAATACTATCCGGACGCCATTTTCCGTAATCATTATCCGCTTCAAATAGTATACTGACAAAATTGGTATCACCATCTTCAAACCATGCGGAATATGCATCGGCAGATGTCCACGTTTGGCGAAGTATATCGCCCCCTAATTGTATACTTTCGTATAATGACCAATTAAAATCAGATGTGTATTTTTGCCCAGGAACACCTGCTAAAAACGATACATTTGGCAAATATGTATAATCTCCCCATAAGCCTGCAGGATGGTTATCCCAATCTATGAACCCACCATAATTTGTAACTGCATTTTTAATCTTTCCCTGGAGCAAATATCCTTTACCACGATCATTCATTGGATTTGTTGGAAATGGATAATCTCCAATTTTTTCCACAGGACCAGGTAACCCTTTTTTCATAGGTAATGTTGCTCGCCTATCAACGCCAGCGTCCGTGCCCATTAAAAATGTGATTGTTGTCATTATGATAAAAAAGCGTTTCATTATTTAAAATCAATCCGTATATAAAAATTCATTTGCCTTGGGGAATAATACATCCACGGTCTGTCATAATAAGAACTGGGCTTGTCGTGCTGCGCATCTGGTAATCCAACTTGATCTGTATAATATTTACCGGGGTCTGCAGCTATACCAGTCAAGGGCCAAATATCAAGATCATTTTTTAAATTAAATACATTTTGAATATTGAGCCCCATGTTCACAGTTAATCCATAATAATTAAATGCTTTGGTTAAAAGCAGGTTTACATTTTTATAAGGAGCCTGTCTTTTAGAATTTGGATTTTTTATATCCACCTTTGGATCGCGCCCATCAAAAATCAACGGTGTGTAAGGTGCCCCAGACTGATAAAAAGCTGTTATTCCTGCATTAATTCTCAAGGGTAGTTTTGAATAAATCGAAAGCGTTAAATCGTGGGGTCGATCATAGGACATACGATATTCATTGGAAGGGGCATCAACATACACTCCCGTATCACCCGCCCAATCATGTGCGCTATTGGCCTTTGCTATTGAATAGGTATACTGGAGCATTGTATTAAACCACATTCCCCGATTCTGCAGCATGAATTCAATACCTCGAGCACTGCCATAGTCGCCATTGGAAAACACCTTATATTCGTATACTCCTGATCTATTGGTTCTGTAAAACAAGTTCTGTGCCATATTCTTGTTATAACCACCCAATGTAAATGCCCAGTAGCGATTAAATTGAATATTAAATGCGAAAGAATACGACTCTGTCCGCATTGCAGTCATATTTGCATTCCCAATTTTCGGATCAGAAGATGTTTCAAACAATTCTTCAGGATCTTCCAACATATTTGTCCGCAAAAATACATTTTGATATGTAGGCGTTTGGTAATAAATACCATAATTGAACGTGAATGTTGCTTGGTCTGTAATTACATGGCTGAATCCAAGTCGAGGACTTATTTTATATGTCCATTTGGTATCAGTAAATAATACTTTTTGATGAGCCACCCCAGCCAGATTAGTTGCCGGTTCTGATCCTCGATCCCATACACCATTGTCATTTAGATCAGAATAAAACCAGGGGTTCCCCGGGGAAAATTTGCCTAAAGTGTCCGCCCATACTTGAGTGTTGTAATTAACAGCATCAATCCGAACACCAGCGTTAATAACCATCCAAGGAACTTCAAACGTATTTTGAATATAGGCTGAAATTTCTTCCGGTTCACGATACGCATCCCACTTTCCATTCTTATTGGCATCTGCATAAGGTTCTCCGGGATCATACCTATTGTTTCCTTCACCACGATCCGGCTCTTCATAACCATCATCCGTTGGCAAGAGTGAATCCGGTCCGGTATCTTCCCAAAATTCTGCAAAAGTTTGAACCATGGCTCCTTCACCTAACCAAGGGGACGATACTTCATAAAAATCTAATTTATGAGATTTATAATCAAAACCGGTACGAATCTTCAATTTATCAGTTAGCTGCGATGTTACATCGATACGAAGTTCATTCGTTTCCGCGCGTGATTTATTATATAAATTGCTATTCCCTCCGAAAATTCTACCTTCATTCCAAACATAACCACCAAAGGATGGCATAAAATAATTTGGATCATCAGAAAAACCGGAATAACGCAATCCCAAATATTGGGCATTTGGAGAAAATTGAGGAAATGCTTGAGGATGAATTGATGGGTGTAAACCTATGCTGTTTTGCAAATAATTATAGTCTATAAAAGGAGAAAAATCCTCATACATTTCCGGTTCCAACCAATAATCACCATCTCGAAAATAGAGAGCTGCCACTTGTTCGGGTCCATCCCATTGCCCATTTGTATATCCTGCAGCATCACGATCAACCCATGGCTCGCCCTCATCCCAAATGCCATTACCATTCAAATCTGTAAAGTCTTCAGCTGTATCCCAATTATACAATCCCGGTTCAGCTCCCACATACCAGCCGCTGCGGGGGTCAACCATCGTATAATATAATGTATCCCCATTATCAGATAAAGAGTAAGGAACCATATCCGGATTATAAGGATCGGATGTATCTTCATAAGGACCTGCACTATGGCGCCACTCATACCAGTCCGGACGGCCGTCATTATCGCTATCTTTCCAGCGTACTCCTAAAAATCTGTCCTGTATGAAACGCGTAGCGCGAACTGTAAAGAAGGTCCTGCTGGTAACCGATTGATTATATTCTAAATAACCGCGGTAGGTATCCTGAAATAACTCGGTTTGCCCATCATCCCAATACATAAAAGCAGGACTGAATACTTTTTGATGGTTTGCAACCTGCCAATAGGAAGCATTAATACGAATTTTATTAGTCGGTTTATAGGTTAGTTTACCAAATACATCCCACGTTTTGCGAAACCCAAATCCCCTAAATCCTTCTTGAGTATCCCAAGGCTGAACCAAATTTTCTTTATTCTGATTTAGAATATTCATGTACTCTTGATAATTGGAACCATCGCTTTGTAATTCAGGCAATGTTTGATACACTTTATCATCAAATTCGAAAACGCGTGCAGATGCATTATTAGTATATTCACCGGAAATCCAATACGTTAGTTTGCTCAATCCCCATATGGGTCCGCCAAGTCCAATGGATATATCATCATAACCACGTAATTCATCGTAACGTGATCCTAAAGAAGCACCAATGCCACTGGTTTCATAACGCATGCCATACTGAAAACTTTTTCCGCCAGATCGTGTATGTAAATTAGAAACGGCTGACATGGCATCACCGTATTCAGCATTGAAACCACCCGGCTGCCAATCCAATTGTCTCAATGCCATCAAATTCAACCGTGTCCCATTGCCAATAACATTATAAATCGGATTGCGTAAATACATACCATCCATCATATAAGCAATTTCACCTGATCGCCCACCGCGTACATGGATTTCCTCAAGACCTTTTTCTTCATAATCCGGGATTCCATGTGTCCGGCTTTGAACTCTAACAACACCAGATTGCAATGCATAAATCTCATTTAGATCACGTATGGGTAGTGATTCAATCGTTTCACTATTTATTGTAATTTTTCGTGACGTCTGACCTTTTTCCACCAACGGTTTTTCACCGTATACTTCGACTTCGTCTCCTTCGATTGCTGCAATCGCCATTGTGAAATTCAACCACACAGTTTGGTCCATAATGACATCAACTTCTTTCATCGTCTGCGTCTGGTAACCTATCATCATCACTTTTACATCATAAGAGCCAACTGGAAGGTTTAGAATAATATAATTTCCATTTATATCAGCAATGGCACCCATGGAAAGATCCGGAATAAATAACTGTACTCCAGGTAACGGGCTTCCTTCTGCATCTTTAACTTGCCCGCGAATTGTACCATCCGTTCCTGCAAATACAAAGCTCACTAAATAAATGACTAATATTAAAAATTTAAACTGCTTCATTTGGGCAGTTCCACACGTTGTAAACCCGCTGTGCGCTTTATTTGAAAGGGGTCTTGTAGTTCAGGAATATTTTGTAATTCATTTATTTTTACCACATGAGCTCGATTAAGTAATTTCGCAAATTGCCCACCATCGCTTGTAATCGCAGAAAATTTGCCGAGCTCCCAGCGAGATAATCCTACCCATAATTCTTTATTCGCATCGGGTCGTTCCGTCCAGCGGATATGTAGTTCATCTTTCACAATTCCATAACCCTGAACCAACCACGTAATATTTTTTTCTCCATATTCAACATCCGTTCCGATCATCGTTTGTGTCAGTATATTCGTAATTTTAAATGCATCAATAAATGTTGTATCAGCCCCGGGACAGTCGTCGATCGTTGCTGCGGGCCAAGCAGCATTTGCAAAACATTCCACAGCTCCATCATTATTGATAAAACCACGTATATTTACAGCCGGAACAGTTACATCTTCAACATCGACCTTAAATGACCTTTCAACTCGATAAATTGCTGTTTTTGTTGTATCGTAATACATTGTTTCAACATGCTCACCTTCCCGCAACAATCCGCTGGATGTATAATAAACAACTTCATCTTCAAACTGGTTTTTAAACCAGAAACCGGATGCCATTTGACCTTCTGACCAGTAATATCCGTATGGTTTGAAAAAGCTGGGCTTTACCAGCTTATAAATATGCTCGTTCTCTTTAAAAAGTAAATAATCATAATCGTAACCTGCTGAATTATTTGCCTCCCATTCTGTTTTTACGATAAAATAATCGTCTTGTCCACCGTCTGTAATAATATGGCCAATCACTTGGTTTGTATACAACGTGACTAATGAATCTCTATCCAACGCTGATACAGTTTTAGTATCATCATAATCTGAAATTTCAATTATATTGTAATAGGTGATCCCCCAGCGAGTTACAAGCGAATCGCCTGGTTCAATAATATTGATTACCTGAGGGTTTTGGGGATCAGCCCACGTTACAAGCATTTTATTGGGAATGGGATTGAATAAAAATAGTTCATCATTATCAGCTTGCTCATCTCCATCTAAATCCGTGTATTCTTCTGCGCCATCAATAATCCCGTTCCCACTATCAACAAAATCTTCGCCATCATCATACTGACCATTGGAATTTGCATCTGTATACGCTTCAGCATTGTCCCAACTATTATTACAATTGCGATCTTCAAACGGTTCGTTCGCATCTTTTACTTCATCATTATTCAAATCATAAAATGGTTCAGCCGGATCCCAAATTCCATTGCCAACATCCGTTGACTCAGCATCGTCCCAAACACCATTATCATTACAATCGGTATTAACGCGAAACATTAATGAATCGCCATTTAACTGCTTTCGTTGAAAAGAAAATACATGACTGAATTCCAATCGCTGATCCGCTACGTATTCATATGTTGTATCCACCCATTCAGCCTGATCAATAAATAAAACACCCTCATCAATCATGGGTGTGTCAACCACTGCCCGATAGGAAATGATATCCATTGTATCGGTAAATGTGACAATGGCTGAATCAGAAATCCAATCAGAATTATTTGGCTTGTAGCGTTGCGCTTCCGGTTCAACATCTGTATCCCAAACCAATGATTCAATATTTTTAAACAATGTCGATAAGATCAGGATAGAATTACTATCAATAACACCCATATTCGTTAGGGAATCAATCAGAGATCGTTCTATAAACTCTTGTTGAGTAGGAGTCACTTCAATCAGATACTCCGGAAAACTGCGCATATTAAGACTCGGAGGCGTTTCCTGGAGTAGATTTAAATATTGATTATAATTAAAAGAAAAATAGCTTGATGAGAAACGATAAAATTCTACATCAATGTTTGTATTGAACGAATAAAAATAATCGTTAATATGACCCGTTTTCCCACCCAAGTCGGTTGTTTCTAGAGTATTCGCTAGTTCTTCTTCTACAAATTGGTTTTTCTTTTCAGGTTCTTCACATGCAGAAATCAATAAAAATAAAGATATTAATAACAAATATAATATATTTGGTTTCATACGTTTGTTTATACGATTGAGCCTTTGCACTTCTGTTTATTTTTTAATTTAGTCTTAAGTTTAAACGTTAAGCGGTGTTGTCTTGTTTGAGACAACACCGCTTAATTTAAATCATGTTATTTTTTGACTTCAGTTTGATTATTTCATCAAAACCAACTTACGAGTCACTGTTTGTCCATGCTGGGTCATTTTGTAGAAATATACACCACTGGCTAAATCACTCGCATTAAAATCAACAAAATAATCACCGGGTGTTTTTTCATCATTCACTAATGTTTTTACCATTTGTCCCATAACGTTATACAGCTTTAAATCAACAATACCATTGCGTTCTACTGTATAAGCAATGTGAGTTACCGGATTGAATGGGTTCGGAAAATTCTGCTTCAGGGAAAATGAACCCGGCAGCAAATCACTATTATCAATACCAACTGAAATTGTATTGCCATAGGTTACAAACCAGAAATTCTGCTGATAGGCTGCCATATTCGCTGGGTCGCTTAAGTGGTTAATTGCGTAATTTGGTTGATGATAAACCATAAAACAGTTGGTATCCGTTGCTGTGGGCGCCAAGTGCACATATAGTTCATCTTCCTGCAATCCGCTTGTCATGGTAATATTTTCTGATTCACTCCACGTTTCTCCACCATCCATCGATTTTGAAACAAATATATCCCAATTAAATCCTGCGGCTGAAGTATCACCCAAGGCATGATAGCCTACATACATGATATCATCGTTATTTTTACTAATAGCGGATGTGCCAAAAACGTTAAAATAATTCCCGCCGCCTGTACCATCGGGCATACCATTAAATGAAAAGGTGTTTGATAATTCAGCAACTTGTGAACCTTTCCATGATCCAGGATTGGATGGGTCATCCGTCCATATATGATAGAGCCCTACTCCTTCCAAGCCTACATAAATAAATCCTGCTTGATCTGATTCAACTACCATTGTTGTAACAATGTGAAGGGTGCCGCTTTCATCCACTCGCACTTCATGATCGTAGAGTGGAAATACACCCGGTATATCCGTTGGCGTCCAAGTTGTATCACCTGTGGTATCATTCACTGAATAAAAAAGAACAGAATCCGGCAAAAAGCCAGACTCTACAAATACACGGTGCATAGTTGTGTCAGGCATAAAATAATAATCCTGACCATCTAAACCTGTCGAACTCCAGGTTTCTCCATAGTCTTCTGTTTTTTTAATAATAAAATTATGCCGTTCAGAAACAGTCGAATCAGCTAAATATGCTGTACACATTGCATAACCAACACCACTTGAATTTATATCAACGGATGCTTGAGAAGTTGTACCTCCGTCGCCCAAGTTATTGATATCAAATAATAATTGTGGTGGGGATAAAAACATATAAAATGCACCCCCTATCATTCCTGAACTTTTCAAAAAATAAGTCGATTTATCTGGAAAGTTTTCATCGGGGGATGAACTCCACTGGGTTGACGTACTCACCAAAGATTTATCCCCATTATTATTGACTAAAACAGGACAGTTAACCCAAAGATCACCTGGTCCATCCAGTGGTTCACTACCATCACTCCAGCCATAATTCATATCAATTGCCGGTGATGAAAATGAGCCAATATTCCAACCATATTCATCGTATGTGTACATGGGACGACCACCATTATTTGTCGCACTTCCTGTATAATTAATCGCTTCTGTCCAAACAACGTATGGGTAATTTTCATCCGCCACTGAACTGGGATACCTACCCATTAACGGTCCATCGTCTGCAGTTGTACCCGTTCCAAATGGAACCATTATTTGATCATTTAAACCAGAAAAATTCGTAAAACTTAAACCATCCTCTGAAGCAGCTCCTTTGATAAAACCACTATTGTTAGCACCGCTTGTATTGCCATTTTCATCGGTATATGGCTCTAATACCCAACCGCGATAACCAAGGAAAAAGCCCTTCCCTTCTACATACGTTATTGGATTTGTCTGGGGGACGACCAATCCATAACCATGGACAGATGAATCAACTAATACAGCTGTCACATTCATATTTTGAGAAGATCTCATTGATCTGTTTGGGCGCAAGATTTTTGGTATAGAACCAGTCCCTACACCAACATTTTCATCCAAATTTTTTGTATAAACTCTAGAAACCTGTTGTTGTTTCTCTGATTTGAGTACTCCGGCATTTACAGACGTAAATACTATGACTCCTAGAAATATAGTTAAATACTTATTCATGTTAACTCCTTACAAATTTCAAAATTTCTCTGCAATTTCTATCTAGCATTGTAGCGAGATTGTTAAATTAATACAAGGGGAAAGAGTCATTAATATGATTTCAAAATTGGAAGACAAAAATAACTATTAGCCATGTAAAGGATGTTTCTTAATGATTAAACGAATAGTATTATTATTTTACTCAATCAATATTTTATTTGCTGTGAATGCTATGCCAGGACTAATCACCGTCCAGCAACCGGATGGGACACTTATCGAATGTTTTATTCATGGTGATGAATGGGCTTCCTGGCACGAAACACCCGAAGGCTGGAGCATAACTAAAAATGAAAACGGGATCTGGATGTATGCAGAAGATATTGCCGGACGCTTTCTTATTCCCGGTAATATAATGGTTGGACAGCAGCCACCTACAAATATTGAAAAACATTTAAAACCCATCGCAGAATATCGACCCATACATGAATCAAATGTTGATCTGAATTATTCACGTACAGATACCTTTAAAATAGCCGTCATTTTCTTTCAATTTCCTGATCAGAGTGCAACATATCCACTTTCTGATATTGATGCTGTTTTTAATCAAGAAGGTTATGGACATCCGGGACAGCCTAATTCCGGAAGTTTTCGGGAATTCCATGAAGAAATTTCGTACAATCAATTCAGCCCAGTATCAACAGTTGTCGGTGTTTTTACTGCACAGCATAATCATGATTATTATGGGAGCGATGGCGCAAATTACGGAACACGTGTACGCCAATTGGTACGGGCAATGGTGGATTCGGCTGAAGCGGCCGGTTTTGACTGGTCACAATTTGATAATGATGGCGATGGCGACGTGGATGGCGTAACTCTGGTTCATTCAGGGGCTGGCGCTGAACAAGGTGATGGATCAAATATCTGGTCACACCGTTGGTCCATGGGAAGCAACGCAGTCTATTATGATGGAGTCTATATAAATGATTACAGTATAAATCCAGAAATTCAGGGCAATAATATTGTAGCCATTGGTGTACTAGCTCATGAATTTGGACATGTTCTCGGTTTACCTGATTTATACGATACAGATTATTCATCGGCAGGATCCGGGAAACTGGCTCTTATGGGAAGTGGAGCTTGGGGAACGTCAGGGAATACGCCTTGGTATCCTTCTGCAATGAACGCTTGGTGTAAAACAGAAATGGGCTGGTCTAATGTTCAAACTCTTTCTACTGATCAAAGTAATATCAATTTGGAACAGTCCTTTACAAACAATTTAATTTATAGAGTAAATCACCCCAATGATAACAGTGAATATTGGTTGATTGAAAACCGGCAGAAACGTGGTACGGATAATCTAATGCCATCTCCTGGATTATTGTTCTGGCATATCGATACAGAAAAAACATCCGGCTGGGGAGTGAATAATGATGAGCCCCATTATGGTGTTGGACTTGAACAAGCTGACGGTTTATTTCAACTTGAGAATAATGGTTCCAGTGACGGTGGTGATCCATATCCGGGATTAACCAATAATCGAGAATTCAACCATTGCAGTGTGCCAAATACAACCAGTTATTATGGTGAAGAATCTATGGTGGCTTTAATAAATATTTCTAACCCTGATTCAATCATGACCTTTGATCTTTCATTTTCGGATGTAGAGTCTGGAACAATGGACGCTATTGGGTTTGGTAATGCCTATGCAATTGGATATCTTTCAGTTTCAATGACCAATTACGTTGAAGTCCAAACCTTGTCATTCACACTGGATCAGCAACCCAATTTATTATCAATTGAATCCATAGCCATTGCCGGTCGTGCCAGTGCTGATTCAATTATTTTTATCAACAATATGATTGAATTAGTCAATCCGGTAATACCCGCAGGTACAGGTGAAATATTGATGTTTACAGTTTTTGCCAATACCGGTTCAAATGGATCTGTTAATATTGAATTCGAAGATTTTTCTACTTATGACGCTAATGGAAACCAAGTCTGCATGACAATGGATGATGGAACCTATCTCGTTAATCCAATCATACAAACTGTTGAAATGGATACAATATCAGCTGATGCTGCGTGGGCAGCACTTCTTTCAGTGAACCTGGAAAACACGATTCCGTTACGAATGATCATTTTTGAAATTTCGTTCACTCAAAATAGTTTAACTCCCATAGCAGAATTATATACGGACCAGAATCAAAATGGAATGTATGATTCAGGTGAAATGTTTATGGATTTAAATGGAGATGGAGAATGGTCACCCATTCTACAAACGACCGATCGTACTGAAACTTGGGATTTATCATATCAGCTGCATGATGTTGGAATCACTGTATCAGGAATAAATTCTGTTGATTCAATCGCCATTGGAGAAGGCCCCATTTTCAAGATTAACTTAATGGCAGATAATTCATCCAGCGTAGTAAATGTAGGTCTCAATTTTAATATGGTGAACCTAACGGATATTTTCGGCAACTATAATCTCCAATACACGAGTACAAATGGTGTTTTCATTATTACTGGTTTAGGCACTGTTGATGAGACGGTTATTCCCACCAAATTCTCCATGTCGTCTAATTATCCCAACCCCTTTAATCCTGTAACTCATGTGAACTTCGATGTGCCTGAACAAGCGAATGTGTCATTTTCTATTTATTCGTTACTTGGTCAGGAAGTCATGTCCCAAACGAATGAATATCAGCCGGGAACGTATAAACTTACATGGAACGGCCGGGATCAAATGGGCAATGCTCTGCCTTCAGGGGTTTATTTACTAAGGATGGAAAGTGAACGTTTTCTTAAAACACGAAAACTGGTGTTAATGAAATAAATTACGCCGATTTTCTTCGGCGGCGATACAAGGGGCTTTTTTGCTTTTCGATTACATCTTTGGTGATAATAATCTTGCGCACATTTTCCATTTCCGGAATGTGATACATAATATCCATCATAGCATTTTCCATAACTGCGCGTAATCCTCTTGCTCCGGCAAGGTGCTCATACGCTTTGGAAATAACAGCCTTGAGTGCATCTTCACGAAACTCTAATTCAATTCCTTCCATGCGGAACAGTTTCTGGTATTGTTTCACCAGCGAATTCCTGGGTGAGATTAATACTTCATAAAGTTCATCTTCCGTTAAAGAATCCAATGTAGTGACTACGGGGAGGCGGCCGATCAATTCGGGTATGTATCCAAATTCAATTAAATCCCTTGGTTTAACTTGAGACAGAACATCCTTACTTTCCGCCATTTGACGTTTCCTGCTACCGCCAAATCCTATTTCAGTTTGACCTACGCGGCGAGCTATAATACCATTTAAACTTTCAAAGGAACCGCCGCAAATAAATAAAATATTTTTCGTATTTATAGCAATTAAACTCTGCTCTGGATGCTTGCGGCCACCTTTCGGTGGAATATTAGCAATCGTTCCTTCGAGTATTTTTAAAATAGCCTGCTGAACGCCTTCACCTGACACATCCCGTGTGATGGAACTACTGGGCGACTTGCGTCCAATCTTGTCAATTTCATCAATATAGACTATACCCTGTTCGGCAGAATTAATGCTGTAGTTTGCAACTTGCAGCAGACGCACCAAAATATTTTCAACATCTTCCCCAACATACCCGGCTTCGGTCAATGAAGTCGCATCGGCAATGGCGAAGGGAACTGATAAAAATCGGGCCAATGTTTGAGCGATGAGCGTTTTCCCGGTCCCTGTGGGACCAATCATGAGAATATTACTTTTTTCAAGTTCTACGCCATCATCCACATCATTATAAAAAATGCGTTTATAATGATTATGGACTGCAACCGCCACGGCCTTTTTGGTGTTTTCGTGACCAATGACGTATTGGTCCAGATATTTTTTTATTTCTGAAGGACGAGGAAGTGTTTTATGTTTGGTTGCCGGTGCGTCTGTATCCGGCACCTCATCAGGTGTAAATTCAGATTGGCTGGCCGGATCAGATTTCATGCTACTTCCTTGAGGCTAAAACGGTATCAATAATGCCGTATTTTTTAGCTTCTATTGGACTCATAAAATAATTTCGGTCTGAATCTTTTTCAACCTTTGATATTTTTTGACCTGTTCGTTTTGCTAAAATTTTATTCAGTTTACCTTTAATACGAATAATTTCATCGGCTTGAATTTTAATATCTGTCGCCTGACCTTCCGCTCCGCCTAAAGGTTGATGAATCATTATTCGGGAATTGGGCAGCGCCGATCGTTTGCCTTTCTTGCCACCGGCCAAAAGGAATGCGCCCATACTGGATGCTTGTCCCATACAAATTGTAGCTACATCTGGTTTGATATAGTTCATGGTGTCATAAATAGCCATGCCCGAAGTGATGTATCCACCGGGGGAATTGATATAGAGATAAATGTCCTTATCGGGATCTTCCGCTTCTAAAAATAAAAACTGGGCGATGATTAATGAAGAAACTGTATCATCAATCGGTGTTCCTAAAAAGACGATGCGTTCCTTGAGCAGTCTTGAGTAGATATCATAAGCCCGTTCGGTGCGGCCGGTCTGCTCTACCACCATGGGTACAAGTTGTGCGATTTCGTTTTGTAGTTTAGTCATGTGTATGCTCTTCCTGTTGGCGGATGTTCTTCGTCTTAACGTCCACCTCTTTTATTTTAGCAAATTGCAGGAGGTAATCTAATATCTTCTTTTCCATTAAATCATCCTCAATTCTTGTGCGGTTGCTGGGTTTTTTATAATACTTTTCAATTTCTTTTGTGTGTTGTGGCGAGCGATCCAGCAATTTTTGGATTTCTGTCTGCACATCTTCTTTGGTCACTTCAAGCTCATTTTCGTTAATGACTGCTTTCCGCACCAAGAACCACTTCATATTTCGTTCCGCAACCGATTGATACGTTTCACGCACTTTGGCTTCATCCAGTTCATTCGCCCCTGCCTGACCAGATTGCTTAATATCCTCAACCATATGGTCCAAATAGGATTCTACCATGGAGGGTGCAAATTCCGGATTGACTTTTTCGATCATCGCATCGGATAGCTGTCGCTCAAATGCTTCTTTGCTGCGCTGTTCATAATTATCTTTGATGCGTTTTTCCACATTGGCTCGGAGTTCGGCTTCTGTGGTGGCATCCGGATCGACTTTCTTTATAAATTCTTCATTGATTTCCGGCAATACTTCTTTTTCCACATTGATTACAGACACTTCGTATTCAGATTTTTCACCTTGCTCATTTTCCGTAAGATGCATTCGAATTTTATCATCCGCTTTGGCGCCTTTGAGCTTCTCTAAATTTTCATCTTTGATGACGCCGCCGCCTACTTTTAAATATCTCTTTTCCAGTTTTTTACCAATAATGGGTACACCGGTTGCATCCAGTTTTTGAAGATCCGCTAAAATAAAATTGTCCTCTTCTGCACCGGTTTCTACTGTTTCCATTGTAGAATGATTACGACGTAGATCGTTGATGACACGATCAATATCTTCCTGATCATGAATATAATTCGTCTTCTGCACTTTAAAAGCACGCTTACGGAGTTTGGGCAATTTGATCTCCGGCTCGATCTCGAATTTTGCAGTAAAGGACATATCTCCCTCATGCTCAAAATCCACTTTTTCCACCTCCGCCTTGTTTACGGGCAGGAGATCTTTTTCCTTGAGTGCTTGCAAATAATATAAATTCAGGGCGTGCTCCACAAAGTCCTCTTCCATGGCCGGCTTGAATTGTCTCAGCAAAACCTTCATGGGTACTTTGCCTGGACGAAAACCCCTGAGATTAACTTTTTTACTAAATTTTTTGGCGTGTTTATTAAAACCGTCTTCCAGTTCAGCCCAGGGAACATGGACGGATATTTCACGCTCGAAAGCATTTATTTCTTTTATATTAATTTCCAAAATTTCCTCTTTAAAAAACGGGTGAGAATATAGTTTAGTTGATGGGTATTTCTTAAAGGAAAAGGGATAATAATAGAAAATTATTTCACCAATACAATTTTCTGCTTTTCCACAAACTCCCCACTCTCCAGCCGCACAAAATACACCCCGCTGGGATGACTACCGGCATTCCACACAATTTCATGTTCACCAGGAACCATTTCATCATTCACCAATGTTTCCACCAAACGACCGGTTATATCGATTATCTGTAGGAGCGACGCATGCGTCGCCTCTACGCTAAACCGGATAGTGGTGGTTGGGTTGAATGGGTTGGGATAGGGTTGATGGAGGTTAAAATGTTGAGGGATTGGTTGTTCGCTATCGATGGATAACGCTCCCTTATGAAAAACCCCGTCATCCGTAAGAATCCAACCTGTATTTTCATCAATAAAAACCATATCTCTAATACCACTACCAGAAAAATCTACAGACCAAGTACTTCCTGAATCGCTGCTGAAAAAAACCTTGTCACTACCTGCAAACCATACTTTTGACGGATCTGCTGGTTCGTATTCTACATCCATTCCCCAATCAGGATCATTCGTATCTGGCCGATCTGATTCTTCCCAGGTTAAACCACCATCAAATGTGCGGTAATATGTTCTAAAATCAAAGACAAGACCGATATTTTCATTATAAAATTTTAGTGTATGACCTTTGTTTTCAGGGAGAGATGTACTTGTCCAAGTAGAACACCCATCTTCGGTTTTGAACAATAAATTTGGGTTAATACCCGATTCTCGAAAATATCCAGTGTTTATATTAATAAAATCAATTCTTCTCCAAAGATCACCGGAATAGCCTCCAAATGCTGAATCATTGACTGCGATCCAATTAGCACCACCATCATTAGTTTTTAAAAAAATTGCAGGTCCTTCATTTTCATTCCCGTCTCCCATGACAATTCCATTATTTTCATCAAACATTTCTATATAATTAAAAAATAGTGTAATCGTTGAATCCGAGAATTGTTCTATCCAAGTTTCACCTCCATCAAGCGTATTATATATAGATGCTGGATAACCGGTACAGAACCATATTTTCTCTTCATCAATAATTGAAATATCAATTATATCTTCCGGATATATAGAAAATATCAAATCCCATTGATGACCTGATGATTGAGTAAGATACACATGAGAAGAAGTCTGTATGTATAATAAAAGCTACTGTGTTTTCATTTACTGCATCAATTGCATATCCTACAAAATTTTGATGGAGTATTCCATTTGTTTGAACGTGCCATTGAGCAGATAGAAATGACATAGCAAGAGTTGTAATTATATTATTCATAAATATCCTTTCTTTATTTTATTAAAACAATTTTCTGTGTATCAACAATATCTCCACTCTATAACCGAACGAAATATACACAGCTTGGCTGATTGGTGGCATTCCACACAACCTCATGTTCGCCGGCTTGCAAATTACCATCCACCAACGTTTCCACCAAACGTCCGGTTATGTCCAATATTTGTAGAGACGTGATTAATCGCGTCTCTACCGAAAATCTGATCGTGGTGGTTGGGTTGAATGGATTCGGGTAGGGTTGGTGCAATTTGAAATTTTGGGGGTATGAATTTTTATCAACAACGCTGATGACTTCCGGATTTCGGAACAGGAAAAATATCCATTTGGCTACAGTCAGGTCAGTCGCTCCAACTGTTGGGGTATACATAAATGCAATAATTTTATAAGGATAATCCGAAAATTGATGGACAATTGAAAGGGATCTTATATTTTCATAAGCAGCCGCTGCGGATTGAAGAAATGTTTCATCTTCAATAATTGTATCGCCCCAAGAAGACCAATAATAAATTGAGTCTGGGTCAGAAGCATTTCCAGCTTCAACTGAAAAAGAATCTGCAGGTAAAAAATTAGTCGGATACGTTATTGAACCTTGCCCCATCCAAACGATTGTTGCATAAAATATTGTGTCATTCGTTTCAGTATAATTGAATTGTATCCACCCGAAATCTCCGGGGGACTGATAAAAAATATCAAAAGGAAAACCAATTAAATCACATCCAGCGCACAAAGGAACATTTAAAACAATGCCTTCTTCAAATTCGCTGGTTTCGTAATCACAAATCAACATACCAAACGATGCGGAATCATCAGGTAGATCAAACAAAGGTTGAGAATAAAGTATAGAAAGAAAAAGGAAGATAAATAAACAGCGGCTATTAAAAAATTTCATGGCAAATTTCCTGAATCTCGAAAAATTTACAAAATCTGCTCACTAAAAGAAAGAATTAACACATTTAATGAATAAAATCCTTCAGAACCAATGCTCCTCTATATAATAAATACATCCCGCCCATTTGAATCACATGAAAAATGTCATTATGGTTGAAATGTTTATGGAGTGCAAATCCGCTCTGTTGAACGATGGCGCCGCCAAAAGCAACCAAGATACTTGCTATAATCCAACCAGTTCCAACTCCATGAAACCGTAACCATGAATAGAGCATCATGAGCAGGACCAGTGTCATGGCAGGAGTATAAAAACGGATTACAGTTTTAAAATTATCATTGCGTGTTACGGCTACTAAATAAACTACGAGCGCCAAAAATGGTAACCATTTCAGCCAATTCATCATCGTGAAAGGAACGACATGATACAGCCCACCCATAAGCATGGAAAAAGTGGAAAGCCCAATGCAATATAATGTAATTTTCCAAATAAATGTGTGCAAACTTTGGGGCAGATGCGGACCTATTCCATGATTTAAAGCGCCGAGTAATCCGGCCAAGCCCATGAATAAAAACACCATCATAAAATGTATATGTACACTCATGAGTTTTGTAATATAAATACCATAAACTTCCCGAGCGAAGTATAAACCCAATCCAAAAATGAGCAGATCAGTAAACGCCGTCATGGGTTCGTATATGAGCGGTTTATTCACCGGGGCCGCAAACACGTTTTATAGTACGATAGACAATCCGCGTACCCATCATCAAATTTTCCACGGACAAACTTTCGTCAATACCGTGAATGGATTGAATATCTTTTTCTGTAATCATAATAGGAATAAGTCCGTAGCAATCTACACCTTTTGCTTGAAAAAACTGTGAATCCGTGCCACCAATTGTCATAAAGGGCATGGCCAATGCATCTGGTTTTTCACGATTTAATTCATCAGATAGAATATTAAAAAAGTCCGTTTCCCAGCTGGATACATGTTTATTTCGTGGGATCCGCTTCGGAATGAATTGCACGCGATCATCATTTATAACCAATTTCAAATCTTCTAAAAAATCTTCTGGTTCCACATGGGGAAGAAGTCGAATATCCAATGTGGCTGTTGCCTTCTCTGGAATAATATTTGTTTTATAACCAGAATTGAGCATTGTGAGAGAAATGGTGTTTCGGAGCATAGCGTTCGTGGTAACACTCGAATTAGCAATCGTTCCACCAGCAAAATATCGTACCAAACCATTGTCTAAACTTTTCAAAACTAATCCTTGTCCACCTCCGATTCGTTCGCCCATGCGATTAAACATTTCATCCACGACAGGAGCAATTTCTAATGGTGTATTCCAGTTAACAATTTTCGTAAGTGCTTTAACTAAAATTTCATTCGGATGATCCTTATAAGGTCGCATCCCATGACCAGATTTTCCTTCTACAACCGCTTCCACCCAAAATGATTTTTTCTGAGCAACGGCAATGGCAAACGCACTCATTCCAGAAAAAGAATCTAAACTCCCAACGCCGCCTTCATCCCACACCCATTCCGGATCCAGTTTATCCCAGTGGTTTTCAATCATCCATGAAGTGCCTAAAGGTCCTAATATTTCTTCATCAGCCACAGCAAGAAATTTGATGGTTCGCTCAGGTCGCCACCCTTCCCGATGAAGTTGCATCAAAGCCATAAGATGCATAATTCCCAAACTTTTCATATCAATTGTTCCACGACCGTAAATAACACCATCTCGCAATTCGCCGTCAAAAGGTTTTTCATTCCAATAATTTATATCCACTGGGACAACATCCATATGATTTAGCAAAAGTAACGGTTTCAATTCAGGGTTCATTCCCGTTAATTCCGCCAAAACATGCATGCGGCGGGGATCTTGGGGCACCGTGAATATTTCGAATGAAATGTCTTCCTCACCAAATATATCAGCAAACCATTTCGCAGCTAATCGAACATCCCCGGGAGGATTGCTCGTGTCGATTCGTAAATATTCCTGAAACAAATTAACCGTTTCATTGCGAGCTTTTTCCCAATTGGGTTCAGCTTGAATCAGGATTAAGGCATAGGTGATTAATATAATTTTTTTCATTTAATTTTTTCTTCTTTTCAATCGAGTTTCATTTACTAACTAGAGAAAAATGATTATTTACAACACCCCTAAATCCCCTCCTCATATGAGGAGGGGTCTCGTGGGAAGGTGATAAGCATTAATCTCGCATATAAAAAATTAAAATTTTCTGAATTCATTTTATAAGTCCATTATTATGTTCAGTAATAGTATAATATCATAGAATGTAACATCTCCATCCTCATTCATGTCAGCAGCAAATTGAACACATGGTGTTGCTTCTAATAAAGTCAAAACAATATCAGCTGTTGTAAGCATGTCAAATAAATCAATTACACCATCAGCATTTACATCTCCAACTGTCCATTGGTCGCATGAAATTTCTGGCAGCATTGCTGGAACTTTCATAGCAATACAATGGATAGCACCATTGGCAGTAATAATTTGGTTACAGTCAAATCCTATAATTTCATAGCCGGGCATGACTTGTGCATATTGTGCCAATACATCAGCATCGGTAGAAAAACTATAAATTGGTACAAACACTTTTTTGTTTGCGATTAGCGAATTGATATACGTGTACGTCACACCGCCGCTGTACGGCGGCATAAGCATGCGAATTACAGTATACGGCCTGCCATTCCCATTGGTTAATCCGGCAATCTGCGTTGCCACATTATTACAAATGTTATAATTATTTCCGGCTCCCGCCGATGGTGTTTCGTATTCACCAACGATCACGGTTGTATCATTAATGACCTTTACAAACATATCAATATGTCCTGTACCATCATTATCCAAATGATCTGTAATAATGACATTGTCCACTCCATAATAATCCAGAAAATATTCATCTAATTGGTCTTGAGTTAGATTGGGATCAAACCCCTGACTGGCGTCAAAAATAATATCAGAAATAAATACATTCCCCGTTCCATCCAAGAGCATATTTCCGCCTGCTTCAACAAGTCCCAAACCATAATAATCCATATTCCATTCAGTTGCCAGATTTTCCGGATAGGCATCATCTTGGGGTCGGGGGCGGTTATAGTCCAAATCAAGGATTGCCCTTGAGCCATCGGGCTGGTAAATCCACCAGGGACCGTAATCTCGTATCCATACGGAATTGGTAGAAATCTGTTGAAAAATGACATGATCCATGTTGACACCATCATTTGTCAATGATGCTGCAACCGAAACTTCTTCACCGATATTATCCACCACAACCCACGCTGTATCGTATTCAGCCACTTCTTTGATCAAACCAGTCAGTAAATCATAATAAGATTCCCAGGCAAATATAATTCCGGCCACTGAATCAAATTCAGCGGGTGCATACAGTATACTGTCCGGTGGATCCGTGATTGTTCTGTTGGCACCAATTTCGTGAAGACGAGTCTTTTCTTCAGCTGTTAGACTGCGGGGTAATGAATCTTGCCCTAATGCAAAACTGATGGTGAACATAGATATTATTAAAATTTTCATCTGTGTAAATTTAAAACGGATAAGATAAGAACTTTCACCAAAACATATTAGTCAATTGTTATTCTAAACAATAACTTGATAGCTTAAACAAAGATAATTGGTAATAATTGATTATACAAATTTGAAAAGAGAAATGAAAATCATAAATTCGATTATCATTTTTAAAGGAAATATCATGAAAAAGAAAATCATAAGAACTCTTTTGCTTATTTTCGGAATCGGAGCGCTTTTCGCACAGGATTCTGCAAATGGTTTTAGAGTACAAATATTTGCAACAACCAATCAAGAAAAAGCAGAGGATCTTAAATCAGAAATAGATATATCTTTTCCTGGTGAAACATATATCACATTCGAAGAACCAAACTATAAAGTACGAATTGGGAATTGTGCAGATAGAAATACAGCAGAGAACCTTTTGATAAAAGTACAAGAATTAGGATATCCAAGCGCTTGGATAGTCATCTCAAATATTGAAATAATCACTGCTAAACAAAATGTCGTTTCTGCGAAAGCGGTTGTAGAATCTATTAATTCTCTTGATGGTTTTGCCTTCGGATTTAATGTAGGAGTACCAGTTAAAACGGGAGCATACCTTGATGGATACAGTGGAACTAACTTGGGAATTATAATAAGTACGCCCTATGGTCTTCCTTTGGGGCCGTTTAATATTGGTGTTGGTGTTGAAATATTAAAATTTGATTTTCCAGACGCAGCAAGTGGAGATGGTTTTACAGGAATGGCATATCTTGGGACATTCAATATTGGATTAAACGATTTACCTTTCTTCCCAACAAATTCACCTATCCAAATTTCAGCACAAGTTGGCGCTGGATTATTTGGTGGCGGTTTTGGGACAACGATAGGTGGAGCAATTGATATTCCTTTGGGAAAATCTATACCATTAGCTGTGAAATTATATGGCAGGGGTAACGCAATATCTGATGCAGGAAAGGATTCTTCAATCGAAGGAGAACCGACTGGGTGGATCAATGCAGGCATTATGATTACCTATGACATATCCTCATCATTTTAATCGACTCTCTTCAACTTATTAAATTTTGAAGGGGTGGCTGTAAATTGCTTGTTACCCTTTTTCTATTTTTTAATTATATTGATAAAATATTCATCTTGAACAAAGTGAAAAAATTCAAGCTGTATTTCTATTTGAACATTTGAAAAATTTTATTAGTCATTAGGCAACTTATGTTTTGCTTATCCGCTTTCAGCGAATTAGAATGATAAATATATTTTCAATTTTTCTTCCCACTTCAACACGTCATCATCCTTCTTTCGTTTCTTCATACCATTCGATATGATTTCACATTTTTGAATAAGTATATCCACGGTAGCTTTTTTTTGTTCATTATTTAATTCCCCGGACGAAATCATTTTTTCCAATGCTTTTACGCGAAACCTATCCATACCCCAGTATTTTCTAGATAGCTGATCTTCATGTCCACCATATTTCACTATCAATGGTTCATCAATAAATAATATGGGATATTTTGAACAGATGCGTAACCATAAATCATAATCTTCACACACCTCCAACGATTCATCAAATAATCCCACCTCTTCGAAAATAGATGTATGAATCATAACAGACGATGGTGAAATTACGCAAAGAGGAAGACATTTTTCATAAATCCAACCGCCAAATTTTTGGTGCTTTTTCATTTGGTTCACACGTTCCCCATTCCGGATCCATATTTCTTCCGTATGGCAAATCAATTTGTCATTATTGCAAATAGCAGCCCATTGCGTTTCAAGTTTTTCTGGTAACCATTCATCATCGGAATCCAAAAACGCAAGCCACTCACCACTCGCTTTTTCAATGCCCACATTTCGAGCGGCGCTGACTCCACGATTATCTTTTGAGAAAATTCGTAGCTCGGGATAATCAACTAATACAGCTTGAGTGTCATCGGTTGATCCATCATCAACAACAATTATTTCTTTAGACTGAACTGTTTGGGATAAAACAGAATCAATCGCACGAGGCAATGTGTGTACCCTATTGAACGTCGGGATGATGACGGAAATTTCAGGCTGGTTTTTCTGTATCACAGTAAATGCACTTATCTCCTGCTTGGACGTGAAATCCACATTCCGGGCAATCCCATTCTTCCGTATTCAAATCGGTATATGTATCCTTTTTTTTATTTTTTCCAGTAACATAAAGAGTTGCACCCATTATAGCGGAAAAAATCAGGAAGATTAAAAATATATAGATGCCCATAAATAATTTATACTGAAAACTGTAATAAAAATATTATTAAGTTTATTGAATGCACTGTATAACAAATTTTGCAATGCATATGTAATTTCATCAATCCATAAATTAAATAAATACCGACTACAATTGATATTATTCCCATAGAAAATGGTATCGTTGTTGAGATATTGCCCCGCCCTGTTTCCCATAGTATAATACCATATCCAAACATAAATGGAATCCCTACTAAAACATTGGAAAGACCAAAATGTTTACCATAGTGTGTATCAATCACTCGTGTACACGTTTCAGATGACACATGTAGAATTGAAGGAATCCACCATTGTTTCTCATTTATAATTCCTTTATAAACCCCGTAGAAATAAAAAGAAAGAGCCCCGCCGACGAATGCCAACAGGGCTCCAATTAGATAGACCGTTAAGGGCATTTTACTGTCGGAGCCTGTAGCAGCACCCTTCCATTGTATTCAGGAATTTATCCACTTGCGAAGACGTAAAAAATAATTCGTTGATGGGCTCAAATGTATCGACATCATACATGACAACATCATAATCACGGAGAAAATTTGATTCCAGTTTACGAACCATATCCAGCATAACTTGTTTAGGCACACCTTTACTCCGCAGAAAATTTACCTGAATATTTAAGTTACCTTCGCTTGTCATATGAAATAATGGCAACACACCAAAATCAGAATTACAACGAAATGTTAACGTACCGTGATCAGTTCCACGACCCCAGGTAATTTCATCAGCATGTTTTTCTGTGAACTCGATGATGGCATTCCCAACTTTGGCTACTTCACGACTGCAGTTTTCAGTCATATGATCAGTGAAACGATTTTTATTCCAATTTGACATTTATTTTACTACCTCGAATGAAATTTGAAAAAACTGTTACTTACGCAGGAGGAAATTTAAGACTATTTTTCTACAAGAAAATAATCAATTTCTTGAAAACATTTTAAAAATAAAAAGCCCCTTCGAAAAATGGAAGGGGCTTTTTAATGGAATTTTAATTCAGATTATAGTTCATCAGCATGATCAGTTAAATAACTGGCCACACCTTCTGATGTATCTTTCATTCCATCATCAACTTCGATCAAGTTAGATCAAAACGATCAAGATTCATCACCTTGTTCCAAGCCTCTACAAAATCACTCACAAATTTTTGTTGTGAGTCTTCACATGCATAAACTTCTGCTAAGGATCGTAGCTGAGAATTAGAACCAAACGCAAGATCAACTCGTGTAGCAGTTCTTACCTTTTCACCTGTAGAACGATCAGTTGCTTCATAGGAATTGCTGCCATTTGGCTTCCATTCTACGCTCATGTCAAGTAGATTGACAAAGAAGTCGTTGGTTAACTTTCCTGGTGTATCAGTGAATACACCGTGACCATCTGCACTGATACCTAATGCTCGCATACCGCCTACAAGCACTGTCATTTCTGGTGCTGTAAGTCCAAGTAGTTGTGCTTTGTCAAGCATCATTTGTTCTGGGCTAACTGTAAACTCTCTCTTTTGATAGTTGCGGAAACCATCAGCAAAAGGTTCTAAAACTGCAAATGATTCAACATCGGTTTGCTCTTGAGTTGCATCTCCGCGACCTGGAGTAAATGGAACACTCGCGCCTGATGCTTGCTCAATGCCAACATTACCGGCAAGGACAATCACATCTGCGACTGACGCACCAGTTTCTGCAGCTATACCTTCAAGCACACCTAATACACGAGCAAGTTGCTCTGGTTTATTTGCTTCCCAATCCTTCTGTGGAGCAAGACGAATGCGAGCACCATTGGCACCGCCACGCAAATCTGAACCACGGAATGTTGAAGCACTTGCCCAGGCAGTTTCTACCATCTCTTGAACAGTCAATCCACTTTCTGCGATACGTGCTTTAACAGCATCTATATCATAGGCAGTGTTGCCTGCTGGAACAGGATCTTGCCAAATAAGGTCTTCTTCTGGAACTTCCGGACCCATATAACGTGTGCGAGGACCCATATCACGATGTAGCAGTTTAAACCACGCACGAGCAAATGCATCTACTAACTCGTCTGGGTTCTCATGGAAACGCTTTGCGATCTCTTTATAGATTGGATCTTCACGTATCGCCATATCTGCTGTTGTCATCATAGTTGGCACACGGACTGAAGCATCTTCTGCGTCTGGTGCAAGATCTTCTTCTTTAGGATCTACAGCATGCCATTGGTGTGCGCCTGCTGGGCTTTTAACAAGTTCCCATTCGTATCTGAACATTAGATCAAAATAGCCATTATCCCATTGAGTAGGTTTAGCAGTCCAAGCACCTTCGATGCCACTTGTAATACTGTCACGTCCTTTACCTGAACCGTGTGCGTTTTTCCAACCCAGTCCCATTTGTTCAATTGGAGCACCTTCTGGTTCAGCGCCAACAAGATCCTCATCGCCTGCACCGTGTGCCTTACCAAATGTGTGTCCGCCTGCAGTAAGAGCAACAGTTTCTTCGTCGTTCATAGCCATGCGACTAAATGTTTCACGAATGTCTTTTGCGCTTGCAAGTGGATCTGGATTACCGTCTGGACCCTGTGGATTAACATAAATCAAACCCATCTGTACTGCGCCAAGTGGCTGATCAAGATCACGTTCACCAGTATAGCGATTGTTGCCAAGCCATTCGTTTTCTTTGCCCCAGAAGATATCTTCTTCTGGTGCCCAAATGTCTGGACGTCCGCCACTGAATCCAAAGGTCTTACCACCCATTGACTCAATAGCAACATTACCTACTAGAATCAACAAGTCGGCCCAGCTAATTTTCTTACCATACTTTTGTTTAATAGGCCAAAGAAGTCGACGTGCTTTATCCAAGTTGCCATTATCTGGCCAACTGTTAAGTGGAGCAAAACGCTGATTGCCAGTACCGCCACCGCCACGACCATCAGCAGTTCTATACGTGCCAGCGGCGTGCCAAGTCATACGAATAAAGAAAGGACCATAATGTCCATAGTCAGCAGGCCACCAATCCTGTGAGTCTGTCATAAGATCGTGTAGATCTTTCTTTAGAGCACCATAGTCAAGTTTTTTAAATTCTTCTCGATAATCAAAGTCCTCACCCATGGGATTGGACTTTTTATCGTGTTGATGAAGAATATTTAAATTTAACTGGTCTGGCCACCATTGCTGGTTTGCTGTTGACCCGAGTGTATGTTGGCTATTCGACCCGTGTGAAACGGGGCATTTTCCATTTTCTTCCATAATAAATCCTATATTAAGTGTGTTTATGACATGTGCCGATAATGGTCATTTCCACATCATCGACTTCAAATTTATATTTTTTCAACACTGTTTCGCGGATGTTATCATCAAATAATTGTACATCAATCAGGTCTCCGCAAACCTTGCATTTCAGATGGTCATGGGGATCCTTGTTCCAATCGTACCGCACGATATTTCCATCATAAATGGTGTTTATTTCACCTTCTTCTTCCAAGCGCTTTAGATTTCTATAAACTGTTCCCAGGCTAATATTAGGAATAATTTTTTTAGCTTTGTTGTAAACCCAATCTGCAGTGGGATGTAATCGAGTTCCACAAACAATATCTCTGATAGCTTCTCTTTGTTGACTGTATCTCATAAGTGAAATTAAATATAAATAGGAATTATTCCTACTTATATAATTTATTATTTTCATTTTATATCTATAAAGGATATTAATTTTTCATGTTATTTAACCCAATAAATGAGGATAAAGAAATGTTAGATTTTACATGTGAACATTGCGGTATGGGCGTTACAGGATTAACCTGCGCCAAATGCAGCGCTGAACTGGTACACGATCATATTACAAAAGACGACGGCACACAAGTGGGCGTGGCAAAATGTCCTAATGGCTGCGGTATGATTAAATCACCAATGTGCTGTGGAAATGATATGTCCTGTAGTACATCAGATTCAGCAAGTGAATAACTGAATTTTTCATAAATAAAAAACCTCGTTTTTGCGGGGTTTTTTATTTTATCTTTTGGACAACTCCCCGGAAGATAACTCCCCCTAATACAAGTAGACCGCCCCATACAGCCCAGGGCCCCAGAGCCTCTCCTATAAGTAAATAAACTAACAAAGGATTAATAATGGGCTCGATTGTAGGATAAATAATTGCATCAAGTGCCGAAACGTGTTTAATAGCAATCGAAAAAAGAATATAAGGAATACCCAATTGAAAAATTCCCAAAATAAATGTGAAAATCCATGGTTGAATATCCCACGATACAGATGTAGTAATTGCAGGGAGCCCAATTAAAAGAGTAAGTAAATTCCCTAATAAAATAGATTCCCCAGGAGATGCGTTTTTTTGTTTACGAAGAAATACAGTAAAAAAAGCAAAAGCAATTCCAGCTATAATTGCATAAATATTTCCCAAATATCCAGCTGTCGTCAAATCATCTAAAAAGAACAATGCTAGTCCAGTTAACATAATGACAATTGACAGCCAATCTACTTTTGTAGACCGTTCACCTAAAATGGAATAGCTCATCAATGCAACATAAACCGGAGCAGTATATTGAAGTAATATTGCATTTCCGGCTGTCGTCAATTTATTCGCAAGGACAAACAATGTCACTGTTACAGCATACGCAATGGCAGCGCCAATTTGATATTTTGACCATGTAAATCGTGGTCTTTTAAGATATATCATTATTGTAATTGCTGCTAATCCACTACGCAACCCTGCAATAGCCAAAGGTGGCCATGGAATACTTTTAATCAATACACCAGCCAAACTCCACAAAAGGCCGGCAAGCACTAAATAAAATACAGCTGTGCTGTGTTTCATTGAATTAATGATCAATTTTTGCTGGTAAAATCAAATAAAGAACTAAACCGCATATTGCAGCAAATCCACCTTTCCACCACCCTAAAGAATTAGAAAGTACACCCGTTTTCTGAAACCACGACAATAAAGCAAACATAATGCCGAATGATGATATGTATAGCCAAATTATTTTTTTTAATTTATTTTGCATGAAAGATAGTGTTATTTGTTTATTTATTATTAATTTCAGGTACGGAAGTTAAATAAATATTAAACGCACAAATATTTGTAAAGGTGTATATAAGAAAAGTTTTCAAAAATTAGATTTGCCCTATAAAAACACCCTCCAACAAAAAACCCTGCTTCGGCAGGGTTTTTTGGTTTCAGTCTTTTTTTGTGGTGTTATTATTTAATCAGAACCCTTGGACTTTGGCAGATTTTTTATAAATCTGAAAAACCAAGTGCCAACCCACAACTATCATCACTAATAATACTCCATATCCGCCTAAATAATGCGATACGCCAACTGTATGTTCATTTATCATGGTCCAAATCAATGGAACGGACATATATGTATTATGTTTGGATCGTAGACCCGCCATACCTGCATCTGCAGGATCCGGTGCGTCACCATTTTTGATAGCGGTAATAATACGCTGCTGCGCCGGCCAAATTCTATACCACACGTTAAAAGCCATCATAGAGCCAAACATTGTTCCAATATGAATATTATATGCACGATATGACTCCATTTCAGAAACGCAAATCAATAGACATAAAACACCTACAATACCGAGAAAACTTATTATTGTTGCTACTCGAGTATTTTTACTAATAGAACTTTTGTAAAATACATCATATACAAAAACCATTACAAAAGGTAAAAGATATGCAAGATGTTTGAACTTACTAGGCTCATCGCCAATGCCAAGTTCTTTAAACATTGAATCATTCATGCCCATCCAGTATACGATCAGCAATAAAACAATACCTGTAATCCAAGTCCAAGCTGCACCCCAGCGAAAAAAGTAGAGAGCACGCGGCATGAGTTCTGGAATAACCTTTTGTTTTGTTGAGCCGTCCATGGTTGCAACTACATGACCGTTAATCCAATTGAAAAAATAAAGCAACCCGATCCAAAGAACGCCTGCAATAATGTGTAACCATTTAAAAATGGGAGTTATGAATTCCATTGAGATTCTCCTTTAATGATATTTGTTTCCTATAAAACCAAGTCATAAAATTACACGCTTTATAATCATCATTCAACTAATTGGATTATTTAGTAATTGAGTTAATTTTCAGGATATGGAAATATATCTTCCAATGTTTGCACATGACCCTGTTGATCTTTATATACGACATGACTTCTGTTAAACTCTGTATAGTTGTTCAATCCTGAAGCAGCAGCAAGAGAATTCAATCCATTGCGCAACGTTATTATATAATTCAGAACACGCCATTGTTTTTCATCGACGACTAAAGCTTTTTGATGACCTGGATCGGTTGTAGCAACACCCACCGGACATTTATTCGTATGACATTTTTGAGCTCCGATGCACCCAACAGAAATCATCATTCCTCGGGCAATATTTACTAAATCAGCTCCCATACCCATGGCGATTGCAATTTTATCCGGACTGAATAGTTTTCCACTTGCAAATACTTTTACACGATCACGAACACCATACTTTCGAAGTGCATTATCCAAATATAATAATCCTGATTTAAGAGGTAATCCCATTGTATCAGCCATTTCCTGATAGGTAGCTCCAGAACCACCTTCACCGCCATCTATTGTAATTGTATCCGGGCCGCGACCTGTTTCCGCCATCGTTTTGCATAAATCATTTGCAGAATCTGGACCACCCATAACAATTTTTATCCCAATTGGTTTACCTCCAATATCTCTTAATTGATCAATAAAATCAAATAAAGATAATGTATCATGAAATTGACGATGACGATTTGGTGAATCCACATTCTTCCAAGGTGTGACTCCACGGATAGCTGCAATTTCTTCATTCACTTTGCTACCTTCAACGTGACCACCTCGAATCTTTGCACCTTGTGCGAGTTTTATTTCGAACATTCGCACTTGGGGATTTGCCGCTTTTTCTTTGAATGTATCTGGGCAAAATTCACCCTCTTTCGTTCTGACACCGAATAGACCGGGACCTAATTGCATAATGACATCCCCACCACCTAACAAATGGTAACTAGCTAATCCTCCTTCTCCAGTGTGAACCCATGACCCTTGAGCTTTTCCCAACCCTAAACTCATAGAACTGATTGCATTTTCACCCAAAGCTCCGTAACTCATTGCACTCATACCAACTGTGCCGTATGTTTTCCACGGAGTTTTACAATTGGGTCCTATAACTATGGCATCTTCTTCGGTAAGAAGCCAAGGCTGAACATCAATTTCTTCTAAACTTTCTTTTCTAGAGAACAATCCTTCAGTGCCCACATATCGTTTGGTTTTTATTTTTGGAGTGCAGACTACTCGCATTTCTTCTGCTAATTTTGGGAACATAGAGTTCCGTAGAAACCAACCTGGCTTTTCAAAGTCACGCTTTGATCCAAACGCAATAAGCGTTTTCATATATTTCCCAGCTACGACAATATTTGCAAAATCAGTTCGGCTAAATGGTTTTCCCTCATAATCTGAATCAAACATATACTGGCGTAATTCTGGGCCCATCATTTCAAATACATATCGGATTCTTCCCAATAATGGGAAATTGCGGAGAATTGAATGCTGGCTCTGACGTTTATCTTTAAAGTATAAATAAACGAATAAGAGAGGTGGGATGGTAATAACGACAATAAAAACGACGAGTAGAATGTTCAGTGCTATATTTTGGAACATGGGGAAACCTCGATTAAATAATTATTTAACAATTAAAATTGGACATTTACACTCTTCCATGACTTTTAAAGGTTTGCTCCCTTTAAAAAATTTAGCCAATGGATTTCTAGTTGAAGCTCCCATAACAATTATATGGTCATTACCGGATTCTTCCTTAATCACAGTTGCAGGATCACCCACTTTATACATATTTTTACAATCAATTCCCGCACGCCTCATAAATTTTGCAGCTCGTTCAGCGGCATTCCGATAGCCATCACGGAATGTTTCATTTTTACTTACTGTAAGTATGTCTACGCCGATATCAAATGCTTGAGCAACCCTTGCTCCATATTTAATAGCTTTTTTAGTTCCTGATGAATCGTCTACGGCCAATAAAATTCTATATGTTTGAGCACTTATTAATTGATTCACAATAAAAATTGAGCTGTCAATATATTGGATTAAATCATGAGCCATTCTGCGTTTTTGACTCCCACCTATAATAGTTACATCATACCTACCTGTGTGCACTTCATCTCGCAATTCAGAAATAATATCACCATTTCTTAAAATAAGATTTACATCTTTGCACACGGTTCCTTTTAAATATACTTCTGCTCTATTCGAACCTGTTTCTACCAATGTGTTTTTGGGGAAACCTGCTTCAATTGTATTTGGTTCTATATATTCATTATCCGCTAAATATTGAAACGCCCATTCCAAAACATCTACACCTGGCCTGTCGAATTCCCATGATTCCATCCGTTCGTGAGCTAGCCCAATAATCTTTGCATTAAATTTGCCAATTTTTTCGCCAACATCAACAATAGTCGTTGATGCACGAAATGCTTTGGCAACTTTCAAACCCGTTCGAAGTGTGGGTTTTGAAAATTCTTTACTTCCTATAGCAATTAATATTTTCACGGTATTACCTATATTAGTCCCATTTTATTTAAAAACCATCCAATAAGTGTTGGTATAGGTAATTAATAAAACGATGCAGGTTATTCCTACTCTCCAGCCTGCCTTCAGAAATTCTTTTGCAGTTACCAATCCGCTTGAATAGATGATGGTACACGCTGGAGCTGCCACAACTGTGAAAAACCCGAAAGCCGATGCCAAAGCAGTTACCATTCCCAAATGTAAAGAATCCGTTCCCATATTCATTGTAATCGGACCCAGAACAGCCACAGTAGCAGAACTGGATAAAACATTCGCCATTGTCGTAGTCATAATAACAATAATCGTATCGGTAAAAAACGGAAACATTTCCATCAATGATCCAAAAACATATATAACCTTATTTGCCAGCCAAAAAGCGGCTCCAGTTCCTTTAATATTTGCACCCAGAGAAATAGTTGAACCAAATAGAATAATAACTCCCCAATGCGTATTTCGGCTTATATCTTCCCATTTTACAAATCCGGCAATCAAATACATCAGAACACCGGCAAGAGCTATAATCCCTAATCCAAGCGTTTCACTTAAAAACACCCAACCTAAAAACACCAGAAAGAAAATGAAAACGGCTAATGTATTTCGCCCTGTTAATTCTGGAGATTTTGCAACTTGCACTACTAATTTTCTGACTCCTGTATCTAATCGATCATATTCAGGAGAAAAACTTTTAACAAGTATCCATGACACTATCGGAATCAAAATCAAAACCAATGGATATACCAAGATCATCCAATTCAGATATGAAATAGAAATATTAATATCCTGTAAATAGGACATAATAATAACATTTCTCCCGCCTCCAGAGGGTGTACCAATAGATCCAATTAAACATCCATATGCAATTGAGAATAACAGGACAGCACTTAATCCATGCACTTTCTCCCCATCTTCAGACGTGAATTTTATTAATGTCATGGCGATGGGAAGCATGATGGCCGCAACTGTATGTTCACCGATAAAAGATGACATTATAGCAGAAATAGCTGTGAACCCAAAAACAATGTTTTTGGTTTTATTGCCTGTTAATCGAATAATGCCCAATGCAATTCGTTTATCCCACCCTTGTTGTACAATCGCTACCGCCAGCATTAATGACCCCATAATAAAAAAGACAGCATCATTCATAAACGATTTGGATATCTCTTCTGGGCTACCAATACCCAAGACGACTTCCATGACTAATATATAAATTGCGACTCCCGGAAGAGGAATTGGCTCTGTTATAATCATCATAAACGCAGTTATGACAATTATTATAATTCGATAACCTTCTAATGTAAGACCTGAAGGTGTAGGTAAAAGATAAAGTATAGCTCCCACCAGCATTGTGATAAGGAACCATTTCTTCTGGGTTGCCCAGAAAAGGAAATTGGTTAGCGATCGGTTTGAAAATCCAAGCATGAAGACTGTGAATTTAAGATGGAATATTTATTCGTGAGAACATTCGCTGGGAATTTTTGATCCATCTTCTAAAATCGCCCATTTCCAAATGGGGATGCGTTTTTTGAGCTCGGTTATGAACCATGTCATAGCGTCTAATCCTTCTTTCCGATGTTTAGACCAAATCACAACATGAAGACTGGTCTCTCCTACAACCACTCTGCCTATTCGATGTTTACAGTATAAATCATGAATGGGGAATTTTTCACATGTGGCTTTGGCTAATTGAGTCAGTTCTACTTCAGCCATACCCTCGTATTGCTCATATTCCAATGCAGTAATATTTTTGCCATGTTCCGTGGCACGAACTCGTCCATTAAAAATGAGTTCTGCTCCATTTTGTTCACGTGAATCATCATTCGAAAAAAAGGATATAGGTCCATTGACGATTTCAACAGTTACCATTTAGCCTCCTTGAACGGGTGGAATAAATGCCACTTCATCACCGTCCTGTAATTCAACTTCATTAGGCACATATTTCTGATTCACAGCCACTCTCAAGGAGATGTCATCTAATTTCCCTTCAGCCATTTCTCTGACCAATTGCTCCAATTTAGATGTGGTGGTTCCAGAATCTAATTCTAAAATCAATTCGTTCGTCCCCAAAGCATATTTCACTTGAGAAAAACATTTAATTGTAACTTTTATCATAATTGTATTATTTGTGTTGAATGATTCATTCCATCATAGATGAGCAATTTCCCTACAAGATTGGGCTCTATTCCTATAATCAATTTCACTACTTCCATTGCTTGGATATTGCCAATAATATTTGGGAGCATCCCCAAAACACCCGCATCTGCACAGGTGTCTCCACCCGATGGCGGTTCCGGGAATAATTCTTTATACCCCGGACTTCCATCCATATTCAAAACAGCCACTTGTCCTTCCCAGCGATACAATCCGCCATAAACCATGGGTACATTTGTTTCTTTGGAAAATCGGTCAATCAATTGCCGTGTTTCAATATTGTCCGTGGCATCGATGACAACATCACAATTTCGAATGATATCCAATCCATTTTGTTCATCCAAATAATCGTCCACAATTTTAATTGTCGTCACCGAATTTATTTTGCTCAAACTTTCTTCAGCTGATTTGACTTTCTTTTTTTCCAAATCATCAGGACCATGTAGGGGCTGGCGATGAAGATTGGACAATTCCACAATATCCCCATCCATCAAGACCAGTTTTCCTATTCCGGCAGTCACCAGTGATTGTGAAACGGGACAACCCAATCCACCCAAACCAACGACGGCTACCGTTGCATTCATAAGTTTTTTCTGGCCGTCCATTCCTATTTCGGGTAGAATTGTTTGTCGGGACCATCTGCTCAAATCTTCATTTTCAGATTGAAATTGAATCCACGCCTGGGCGCCGCCTAATAAACTAAATATATCGTCTAATTCATTTTCGATTATCATGCCTTCCGTCACAATTCCAAACTGACAGACCAATACCTTTTTTCCTTCAAGATTTGGAGTGGATCCATCTTTGGAAATAATCGTTTCTAATCCATCCATGGGAAATTCATTTCTCTGTGTTTCAGGGCGGACATCTAACACGGTGAATTCGTCTATTCGATCACGAAGTTCTTTGGGTGTAATGATCATTCAATCGTTTTCCATGGCAGCAAATTCACATTGATATTTTCACCAACTGTCAATATCGATTTCCCGGGTTCCGATGATAATATGCAGTTTGCTTCCAGCGAAGACGACAACATGTGTGATCCAACTTTTGTGGATGCTTGGCATACCAATTCTCCATCTTCGATCCAGGCATTCCCGAATAAAAAACGGTATTTCACTTTTTCTCTTGGGAATGATTTTTTCAAAATACCCGTTACTTTTTTTGATTCCTTTTTGCCCGTCATTGTTTCCAGCACGGGCCAAACCCATTCCATAAACCCAATAAACGCCGAAACTGGATTCCCCGGCAATCCAAAAATCAAGGTGGAATTTCCCGTACCAAAAAAGAACGGCTTCCCGGGCTTTTGCGCCACTTTCCAAAAATGTTCGGTTACACCTAATTCCATAAAAACAGCCCGAACATAATCATAGCGCCCCATGGAAACGCCCCCGGATGAAATAATCACATCACATGTTTCCAATGCTTCAGATAAAAATGCTCTCAAAGAATCTTTATTATCTTTTATTACATTTCGCATGACCACTTCACCGCCGGCTTTTACTACCAATTCCGCAAACACATATAAATTTGAATTGTAAATCTCTCCGGGCTTCAGTTCATTCCCCGGTTCAATGAGTTCGTCCCCTGTCCCAAAAATAGCAATTTTCGGTTTTTTTGCGACGGACAATTTGCCATATCCAAATGTGGCACAAGTACCGATCTCACCGGGCGTAATTCGTGTTCCTTTCTGAATGAGTAATTCATCTTCTGCAATTTCTTCTCCCATTCTCCGGATATGTTTCCCTGCAGATGCTTCAATCATTACTTGGACAGAATCCGAATCGGAAAAACCACTGGAATCTTCCACCATTATAATGGCATCTGCCCCAACGGGGATTTTTGCGCCCGTCATACATTGACTACATTCACCCGATTGCAAATCGACATCACTGGGCGATCCCGCAGAACTGATACTCACCACTTGTAAGGTGATAGGATTATCAGGACTGGCGCCTTCAGTGTCTGCAGATCGAACGGCAAATCCATCCATGGCAGAATTATCAAATTGCGGTGATGGAAATGTGGCGATTATATCTTCAACTAATACACGATTTCCCGCATCGGACAATGAAACGGATTCCGTTTCTAATATAAATATATGCTTTTGAATAATTGATTTTGCTTTTTCAAGTGGTATCATTCTAATTCCTTTTAGCCACGAAGTTCACGAAGATTCGCCAAGGAAAACTTTTAAAATTATTCGTGTTACTTGGTGTTCTTTGCGGCTCATTTTTTTAAATCATTCCTTTTAATAAAAACAGAATGGCGATGATAACAATGCCGCCCATGATTCTTTGAATCGTTCGCGTTTCAAATTTCACTGCGCCAAAATAGGACCCGCCAAATCCACCGATAAAAACAGCTATCGCCAATGGAATGATAAACTGTGGATCGAATGTGCCTAATTGAGCTCGGGCAATGACGCCAACCAGTGAATTCACCCAAATAAACATGGCGCCTGCTGCTGCCGCTTCTTTTTCTGTGCCAAGTCCAAACATAATAATCAATGGCACCAAATAAATACCGCCGCCAATCCCAACCGAACCGGCGATAAATCCAAGAATCCCCCCCAACAAAATTACCATAATCCATTTTTGTATCTCGGACAGTTTAAATGAAAGGGTCAATCTATTGATGATATAAATCCGTACCGCCACCAATAGTAATGTGCTTATCAGGATAATCTGAAAAATGAATTCAGGCATTTCTAATGATCCTGCGAGATATGCCATGGGAATAGATGTAATGAGAAATGGACCAACCAGGTTTAAACGACCGTATCCTTTACGCCAAAAATTGACCATCCCGATAAATGTCACAATCAGATTTAATGACAATGATGTAGTGGGGATCATTTGATAAGAAATCCCGAAAATTGCCATGAGTGCCGTGTATGATGATCCACCACCAAGCCCCACGGATGAGTAAATCAGTGCTACGAAGAAAAATAAGATGGGTAATAAATATTCAGTCAATTCAATTCCTATAACTTTGCGGAAGTTTCAAACTTCCGCAAAGATTCCATATATCCAATGTTCCATCATTCAATGTTTTTCTCCACTCATCATATGAAACGAATGAAATATCGTGGGAATCAACACCGTCAGCGCATCCTTCGCCGCACCAGTACTCCCGGGTAAACAAATAACAATAGCCCCATTCACTACACCGGCTGTGAGTCGAGATAACATGGCCGTTTTGACTTTACCCCGACCATAAGCGTGGAGCGCCTGTTCAATCCCGGGCAATCTTGAATCGAATATTTTTTCCATAGTTTGGATGGTCAAATCTCTTGGGCCTAAACCTGTGCCACCGGTTGTTAAAATTAATTCCACACCATCTTCTACCCAACTTTGAATGTTCAAAACCAATTTGTCTGAACCATCAGATAATACTTTTTTATGGTTCACTGAACATCCAGAATCAGCAAAACCATTAATTAAAATCGGCCCGGATTTATCTACACCTTTTCCTGATGAAATACTATCGCTTAAAGTAATAACCCCTACTTTGGGTCGATATTCAACTGCATGATCCGACTTACCACCCACTTTTTCCACCAACTGGATTTCACCAATAACCATGGTTTTATCCACTGCTTTGCACATATCATAAATAGTTAAAGCCGCTCCAGAAACAGCTGATAAAGCTTCCATTTCTACGCCGGTAGCTTCTTTTGTCTTAACCGTGGATTTTATCAAAATAGCATCACCTTCAATTTCAAATTCAATATCCACGAATGATAAATTCAACTGGTGGCACATGGGAATCATTTCAGCTGTTTTCTTCGCCGCTTGAATACCGGCTATTTTAGCGGTGGTGAGCACATTCCCTTTGGGAAGTGTAACATCCTGAATCGCTAAAATAGTTTCCGGAAGTATGGATATTTTTCCTTCTGCCTTTGCCATCCGTGCCGTGGTCATTTTGTCGGTCACATCCACCATTTTGACATTTCCATGTTTATCTAAATGTGAAAATTCACTCATATTATCCCCCTATTTGGGTCATGGATTCTCGCTTATTATTTCCCTGATTTTGCGCTTCCCAACCGTCTTTAAATTTCTTCATCATTGACCCACGAATCATTTTTTCAATGTGTTCATCTGTTTTTCCGGTCCGCATTGCATCTCGCAGATTGGTTTCATCTTGGCTATATAGGCAGTTCAATAATTTCCCATCCGCTGTAATTCTGATTCGATTACATGCCCCACACAAACTCCGTGAATAGGCTGGGATAACGGCCACTTTTCCTTTATAATCGTTAACTCGAAAAATATGATGTTCGGTTCGTGACCCATCAATGGGATTCAACTCATCAACCTGGTTTTTTATATCTGCAACAATATGATCAGCCCCATAAAATTTTCCCGTCTTCCAAATCTGGTGAGAATCAAATGGCATGAGTTCAATGAACCGAACAGTGATATCATTTTCTTCGGTTAAGTCTACAAAATCCATGAGTTCATCATCATTAAAACCACGCAGGGCGACTACATTCAGTTTGATGGATTGAATGGTGGATTCCATGGCTTTATGGAGACTATTTAAAACGAGATCTAAACCATTTCTTCTGGTGATTATTTTGAATTTTTCAGGTTTGAGTGTATCCAGACTAATATTGATCCCGGATAATCCTGATTTTTCTAAATTATCTATTTGTTTAGAAAGTAAAAGTCCATTTGTGGTTAAATGCGCAGATTTTATTCCTTCGCACTGGTGTGCAAACTGAACCAATTCAGACAAATCTTTTCGTAATAAGGGTTCCCCACCGGTAAAGCGAATTTTAGACACACCCATTTGGGACGCTATTTCGATGAGTCGGAAAATTTCTTCTGTAGTAAGGAGTTTGTCTTCGCTACGAAAATCAATCCCTTCTTCCGGCATGCAGTAGATACAGCGAAGATTGCATTGTTCATTAAGAGCTAAACGTAAATAGTTAAAGGATCGACCGAAGCGGTCAATAATGGGTGGCGCGGAATGATCCAGCACACCATTAATTGAGGTAGGTGTAATTATATTTTCTATCATTCTCATTCCAAGTCATCCCGATATTATTATATCGGGAATCGGGAGCAAATGCTGTCGTTTCCAACATCACCGTACCGGCCTATTACCATATCAGCCAGCTGGGTGACGTAGGTAATTCGGCTAAAAGAATTAAGACAATTTATTCTTCTTTATTAATATAAAATTGGTTTTTTTGCGGTGTCAAAGGACGTCCCATCCATAGTGGTCTGCGTAGGCCACCCGGATGTGTTTCTCGTTCTTTCGCCCATGCATTCCATTTTTTGAAATGCTCAAATGATTTATTCGTATCCACGAAAACATCGCCGTATTTCTCATCTGCATTTGGTTTAGAAATACTCACTTTCTGCAACCAGCAATGTGCGCCGGATATGGGATCAGGATTTGTCGCATGGGTAATATTTTGATGAACGCCACCATCGCGCCACCAAACACGATTCGTATCCGGGTCCTTCGATTCCCACGGTTCGACTCCACTCACCGTGCGCATTTTCCATTTTCCATCACCCAGATTTTGAATATCAACCGTATTGGACATGAATCGATTTCCCGCATCCTGTTGACGGCGCCATCGACCGATATGATGAGAACAAGCCACCACGCCGGGTTTGATGGCTTCTGTTACCCAAACTTTGTCCACGAACCAACCAATGGGTGTGGTGATTTTGAGTAATTCACCATTATTAACGCCAAGTCGTTTCGCATCTTTGGTATGAATCCAAATAGGATTTTTATGGGCAATTTCTGTGAGCCATTTCGCATTGGCAGAGCGGGAATGAATATGGGTGGGTAATCTGAAATTGGGTAATAAAACACATTCATTTTTACTCGTATCCATTTCGTCGGGATGGACATGGCTTTTAATTCGATACCCCGGCGTCGCATGTTCCGGATAACCGAAATCCACCATAGTTTGAGAATAAATTTCCTGCCGTTTGGATGGTGTGGGAAAGCCGCCATAATTCTTTCCATCTACTTGGATTCCGATCACATTGCCATCTTTTTCAATTTGCCCATTTTCTTTAACTGTGGCACCATTCATGGTTTTTTCATTTACAGCATCTTCATTTTTTACATACACTTCAGTATCCACCATAAAAGCGCCAAACTTTCGCATGTATTCCAAAGGTGTTAATCCTTCTTTTTCTGCTGTTTCAGGTAAGCCGTTTGTATGCTCAAAAATGTATTGATAATATTCGTCAATATTAATTTTTTTGCCATCGCGATAGGGACTCATAAAATGTTTCCGAATTCCCAAATCGCCGTCTTTATCTATCCGCCAGGAAAGCTCAATCCAGAATTCATCTTCTTCCCAGACTTCGCCGGGGTTTACTTCATACGTGAATTCCACTTCTTTACCATCGCGGCGGGCTTTCTCTCGCAACACCGGTTGACGAAAAGCGATCCAAACACCGGATTGCGTTTCGTAAGAATTGATATCATGGCGTTCGGATGCGTGACCCATGGGTAATACATAATCTGCGAAAAATGCCGTCTCATTCCAAGTCGGTGTCAAGGCTATATGACAGCCAACTTTTTCTGCATCGGATAACATTTCTATCCAACTGAATCCGTCAGGATATGTCCAAACAGGATTAAACACACGGGTGAAATACACGTCCATAGAACCGCGCCCATCCTTGATTAAATGGGGCAATATCTGACTCATTTCATAATGATTCAATGTGTATTCTTTCGGCCATGCCAATTCATTCCATGCATCGGGCCCCGGTGGCGAATCAAAAAATTCAGGATGAAATTTATTCCATTCACTGGGGGATGTTCCCCCTTCAGTTCCAACGGAACCGGTTAATACATTTAATAAATGTAACGTTCTCGAAACTTGCCATCCGCCTAAATTTCCGATGGAAGCACCCCGCCATACATGTGTGGATAATTTGCTACCTGCTTTTCCAACCATGCGTGCCACACGGATAATTTGATCGGCATCAATTTGGGCTTCTTGCGCTGCATATTCCGGTGTGTATTCTTCCCATTCTTCGCTCAATCGTTTAATGAATTGGTCAAACTCAACAGGGTCATTCGGATGCAAATTCTTAAGATACTCATCCCAGTTTACCCAGTTTTCCATATAATGACGATCGTACATTCCTTCATCCAAAATGATTTTCGCCATTGCCAAATAAACCGCTGATTCACTGCCTGGATAAGTAGGCATCCACTCGTCCGCCATGGATGCTGTATTGGATAAACGCGGATCCATGACTATCAACTTTGCGCCCTTCATCATACCTTCCATAATTCGCTGGGCGTGTGGATTAAAATAATGTCCCGTTTCCAAATGAGACGACGCCAATAAAATCACTTCTGCATTGGTATGATCCGGGCTTGGACGATCGTATTTATGCCATAAGGCGTATCCGGTACGGGCACCGGCAGAACAAATATTTGTGTGAGAATTATGGCCATCCACTCCCCATGCTTTCAGGACACGCTCCGCATAGCCTTCGTGTCCGGGACGCCCCACATGGTAGACCACTTTTACTTTACTTTTTCGCAAGGATGTGGCAATCTTTTCTGAAATTTCATCCAATGCTTGATCCCAAGTGATGCGCTCCCACTTCCCTTCGCCACGCTCGCCCACTCGTTTTAATGGATATAAAATCCGTTCCGTATCATTGATTTGATTTATAGTGGCGGGACCTTTGGCGCAATTTCGTCCGCGACTCCCGGGATGGTGGGGATTCCCTTCAAACTTTCGAACTTCATTGGATTCTTTATCGATATAAGCCAATAAACCACAAGCCGATTCACAATTAAAACATGTTGTGGGAACGATGGAATAATGGCGTTCCTTTTTCTCTGGCCAAGCCAATGCATCTAATTCTGTGAAATCATCCCATTCGCTGGGGTCGGGATATTTATACAACTTCCTGGGACCTTCCATTACGAATTCTTCGGACCAATCGGGTCGATCAGATATCTTCGGGATTACCCCTAATGATTCTGAAAATGTTTCTATCCAACTGCGTTTCATAATTTTTACTGCCGCAAAGCCGCAAAGTCCACAGAAAAAATATTAAAATTACTTTGCGTGCTCTGCGTCTCTGTGGCTAATTCTTTCATCAACTTAATGGTATCATTTGCGGTACACGAATACGCACAAATTCTGTTAAATAAATCCCGACCAACGCCAATCCACCGGCAATAATCGACAAGTCTGGAACCGTATTTAGGATAGCGATAGGTAATAGACTACCCATAACAATTCCCACCCAGAAATATTTAGAATAATATCCTTTTGTCATAAGCTCAATTGCTTTCTTTGTGTCAGGAGTATCATGTGGCAATAATATTTCTTTCGCTATAATAATCATATTAGCCACGATTCCCCAAAAGAGTATATTCACCATCCACTGGGATGAGTCCGGTGCAATAATCATCATGACCACCGAACCAGCCATAACAGCATGCACCAACATATGTATGGCAGATTGAATGGGCGTTTGCCATAAATCCCGAGCGCGAGCCTGATTAAACAAAAATGCCGTATAGACCGCCCCTAACCCTGCGAAGACTATTCCCGGAATCCACAACCAGTCGAATCCCAGTTGTAAATAATTGTCCAACAATTTCAAGGAAACCAATCCGCCAAAAACCGTAATGATATAAGCGCCACGAACCAGCCAGGATTTCCATTGTGGGCGAAGTAATACATACAGGAAACGATCTGGGCGGTTAATATCTTTGACCAACAACGCTCCCGTTAATCCCATAAATATAAGTGTTATTATAAGTCCAGCCATTTCGGATGAAGCGTCCAAGCCACCATTGAAATAATGCCACACGGCCATCATGAGAAATGTGCCTGTTGCTATTGCTTTTGTCCACACATAGGCCGGTACTTCCCATCCCCAAAGCACTCCTTTGCTGGGCGTATCATAAACTCGGCGGGCGGCGCTTGTATCCACATCTTGTTGAATTTCTTTGGCCACATTATCAATGGCGCGTTGATCAAATGACTTCCCTGTTCTGGCTGAATTTTCCATGGCCAATTGCACCAATAAATTTTCAGTATTCGAATCGGCCACTCGCTGGTCAGCGTATTTTGCATAATGCCCCACACCAGTTGCCTGTTCGGACCAAACATAATCGCCATCCCTTTTAGTAGCATTTGGGTCCAGCATTTCATTTGTCCCATTTATATAATACAAATTGGGATCGGTCATTTTTTCCGGTTTCCGCGTCATGGTATCTTCATTGGCCACCAGTAAAGCAATGTTCGATTCAGAATCATCCAAATCCCCTGAGATTATCGCTTCTACAGGACAGACAATCACACAAGCCGGTTCGTAACCACCATCAATCTTATGGGCACAATAATTACATTTCGCTGCTGTATTGGTTTCCGGATCAATATAAAGTGCATCATAGGGACATGCTTGCATGCAAGATTTACATCCAATGCAACGATCACTATCAAAATCAACAATGCCGTCGGCACGGGTGTGAAGCGCGGTGGTTGGACATATTTCCACACATGGTGCATCGGCGCAATGGTTACATCTATGGACGGAAAATTCGCGGGTGGAATTTGGGAATTCACCTTTTTCAATATATTTCACATGGGTACGGTTTACACCGATAGGAACATCAAATTCGCTTTTACACGCCACCGTACAGGCATGACACCCGATACACTTTCTGTTATCTATGACAAATCCGTAATTCATTTAGTGCGCTTAACCCGTATATTTGGGTAGGACAATATTAACCAAAACTTCACATGAATCAGCCCACAAAAATTCCGGCAACAGCAACTATTTTGATCGGCGGAGAAAGTAAACGATTTGGATCCCCAAAATGGCAAGCCACCATTAATGGACGATCTATTCTTGACCGAATATGGGGTGCATGTAATGGATTTGAAAATAGATATGTGATCGGAAAGGAAA
>ERZ813253.53-NODE-53-length-47237-cov-7.191509_pt1 | contig 47237 bp, 43 predicted proteins | sample MGYA00520893_ERZ813253 | MGnify/ENA primary metagenome ERZ813253 (study PRJEB31669, sample SAMD00080414) | marine metagenome | biome: oceanic hadal pelagic zone biome; feature: marine hadalpelagic zone; material: sea water | place: Pacific Ocean:Izu-Bonin Trench...
CTCTGGATAGGGACGTTGAGACATTCGAGATTTCCGAGCCCACTGACCCGGCGGTCATGGCGCTTCTGCCGGAGAGCGACGCCCAACGGGTGGTGGAGGAAATTGCTCTCGCCCAGGCGGAATGCAAGCCCTTTGACATGACAAGCTATCGCGAAGGTCATCTCTCGCCGGTGCTGTTCGGCAGTGCTCTGAAGAATTTCGGCATTCGCGAACTGATCGACTGCCTGGCCGAGATCGCGCCGCCGCCCCAGCCGCAAATCGCCGACCGCCGCGAAGTCGCACCGGACGAAGAGGCGATGACCGGATTCATCTTCAAGATCCAGGCCAACATGGACCCCAACCACCGCGACCGAATCGCCTTCATGCGTATCTGTTCGGGGCGGCTGCGGCGCGGCATGAAGGCGGTTTTGATGCGCACCGGCAAGACAATCAGCATCCATACGCCGCAGTTTTTCTTCGCCCAGGACCGGTCGCTCGCCGAGGAGGCCCTGGCCGGCGATATCGTCGGCATCCCCAATCACGGAACCCTGCGCATCGGCGACACCTTGACCGAGGGCGAGAATTTGAACTTTCTCGGCGTGCCCAGCTTCGCGCCCGAAATCCTGCGGGTGGTGCGCCTGATGGACGCCATGAAGGCGAAGAAGCTGCGCGACGCCATGCGCCAGTTGGCGGAAGAAGGCGTGGTCCAGGTTTTCAATCCGCTCGATGGCGCGCCGCCCATCATCGGCGTGGTCGGCGCCCTGCAGCTCGATGTGCTGACCGAGCGCCTGGCGGCGGAATACAACCTGCCGGTACGCTTCGAGGCTTCGCGCTTCACGGTCGGGCGCTGGGTCGCCGCCGATAATCGGGCCGATCTGGAAGACTTCGAGAAACGCCATCATTCGGCCATGGCGAGAGACCTGGACGATGCGCCGGTGTTTCTCGCCGAATCGGCTTTCATGCTGACTTACGAGATGGAAAAATGGCCCGATATCGTCTTTTCGGACGTCAAGGATTATCAATTGGCGGTGCCGCAATAAACCGGGCGGAATAGAGCGCTTCCAGTAATTTCAAGGGCTTAAAGCGAGGTATTTACCGCATTACAAGCCTACATTTGAAACGCGTGACAAGAAGGCCCGGGGCCTATAGACTTCGGGCACTTTGGTGCATGCCGTTCCCTTATCCATCATGTATTGGATTGGCGGTTCGGCTGGGGGCCCAGAGAACGATTCGGGGAATTCAGGGCAACAGCCCTGGAGATCCAGGGGGATCAATCAGAAGGGGAGCGTTTATCGTGTCTGCAAAAGTAATCTGGCTATTCACCTTTGTTGCGATTTACTGGGCCTACTGCATATTCTGGGGCATCAAGAGCGCCCGGATGGCAAAGACCGCCAGTGACTACTTCATCTCCGGACGTCAAATTTCATTGTGGGTGTTCGTGCTCGCGGCCACCGCGACGTCATTCTCCGGCTGGACCTTCATGGGTCACCCGGGGTTGATTTATCGCGATGGCTTCCAGTATGCCTACGCCTCGTTCTACACCATAACGATCCCCTTCACGGGGGTGATGTTCCTGAAGCGTCAATGGATGCTCGGGAAACGCTTCGGCTATGTGACGCCGGGCGAAATGCTGGCCGACTACTTCCAGGGTGACATGATCAGAATCCTGGTGGTCGCGGTCGCGCTTCTCTTCTCGATTCCCTATCTTGGTGTGCAGCTTGGCGCCTCTGGCTTCTTGTTCAACGTTCTGACCGACGATATGATCCCGAAGAACGTTGGCATGTGGGTGCTGTCGGCCATTGTGTTCATCTATGTCGCGTCCGGCGGTCTTCGCGCGGTGGCCTACGTGGATACCCTGCAATGTCTGTTGCTCGCCTTCGGCATCATCGCCATCGGCTTCATCGCCTATGGCGAGCTTGGCGGTTTCGGCGCCTTCAACGAACGCCTGGCGGCGCTCGGACAGACCGACATCGGCAAATGGGGGTTGACGGAGGAAGGCTACAACGCCTATCTCGCCATACCCGGGGTCATACAGTTCACCGCGGGCCTGGGCAAGGAAACCCCGGTTGGCGGCCTGTGGACCGGCGTCATGGTGCTGACTTATATGTTCGCGCTTATGGGCATCCAGTCGGCGCCAGCCTTCACCATGTGGGCCTTCGGCAACAAGAGCACCAAGCCTTTCGCACCGCAGCAGGTGTGGGCCTCGTCCTTCGGCATCGGCGCGATCCTGTTCTTCTTCACCGCGGCTCAGGGCATGGGCGCGCATTTCCTGGGCGCCACCCCTGGCGCCACGGAAGCGGGCATCGCGGTGTCCGGCGTGCTGCCTGATCTATCGCAGAATGGGCAGGGTGGTCTGGTTCCCTACTATATCAACCTGGTTGGGGATACGGCGCCGTGGTTTGTCGGCATCCTCGCCGTCTGCGCCCTGGCTGCCATGCAGTCCACGGGGGCGGCCTATATGTCGACCGCCGGCGCCATGTTGACCCGCGATCTCTACAAGCGGTTCATCAACCCGAATGCCTCTCACGCGACCCAGAAGACGTGGGGCCGTGGCTGCGTTCTCTTCATCGTCCTGTCGGCCTTGCTGGTGGCGACCTATTCGGCTGACGCCCTGGTGCTTCTCGGCGGTCTGGCCGTGGCCTTCGGGTTCCAGATGTGGCCGTCCCTCGCGGCGGTGACCTGGTTCCCCTGGATCACCCGGCAAGGCGCCTCATGGGGCCTGTTGTTCGGGTTGCTGGCGGTTATCTTCACCGAGAAGTTCGGCGCCACCATCGCCGGCACGGTGGGCATCGATCTGCCTTGGGGCCGGTGGCCCTGGACGATCCATTCCGCCGGTTGGGGCATGCTGATCAATCTCGCTGTATGCCTGCCGATCTCGGCCATGACGCAAAATGCGGCGGCGCTCGAGCATCGCATGAAGTATCACAACTTCCTGCGCGAGCATGCGACCCTAAGTGCCGCGAAACAGGGGCTGAAGCCGGCCGCCTGGATCATCACCCTGGTCTGGCTGTTCTTCGGCGTCGGGCCTGGCGCGGTTATCGGCAACGATATCTTCGGCGCTCCGGATGCCGGCGTCGAGGGCTGGACCTTCGGTATACCGTCGATCTGGGCCTGGCAGATCCTGTGGTGGGGCCTGGGCGTCTTCATGATGTGGTTCCTGGCCTATAAGATGGAGATGTCGACCCTGCCCGAGAGGGAGGTCGAGGCTCTTATCGAAGATATCGGCGATAAGGTTACCGAGTAGCCTTACCGCTTCCTAGAGACGGACGACGGGGGAAAGCCCACGCTTTCCCCCGTTTTTCTATTCTGGCCCCCGTTTTCTTTTGTGAGTACATCTTTACCGGTTCGATGAAATGGAAGCGCTGTTTACGTCGGAATATCGTTACCTGTGGATCGTCCTTATGACGGCGGCGCTGTTTATCCCCGTGCGCCAATTGATTTGGGTGATGACGGTTCGCCGGGCCATCCGAAAGGGCGGCAAGGAGGAGGTCGGCGACGCCGAGCAGAAACGCCTGAAGAAGCGCGCCGCGTTCACCGCCGCCCTGGTCTGTTTTCTGTTCTCTCTCGCCTACGTCAGTGTTTTGTTTAGGGAATGAGCCGCTACTTTAGCCAGCGCGTCCAGAAGCGCTTCGTCATCCTGATGTTCCTGCTGACCATTGTCATGTTCAGCATCTGGGTCGGCGTGTCCTGGTACCAAGGCAGCACCCCGGGCGATTTCGAAGTCCGCCAAGGCGATATCAAGCTCAGCGACGGGGCCTATGAGGAGGCGATCGAGCTCTTCGAACGGGCGCTCGCCGCCCAGCCCGATCATCGCGGCGCCCTGCACGGCAAGGCCGCCGCCCTTATCAGGCTCGAGCGTTATGACGACGCCGAGGCGCTCCTCAGCTATCTCATCGATTTTCTCAACCGGACCCTGGAAGACGACGACCCGACCGGCATCGGCGCCCTGAGCGCCGCCTATACCAACCGCGGCATCATCAGGGACCGCCGGGGGCGCCACCGGGAGGCCTACGAGGATTACGTGAAGGCCGTAGAGATCGATTACGATCTCGCCGACGGGCCGAGTTGGATCGAACATCTGCTGTATTACGAACACGAGCCGTCAAGCGCGCTCAAGCGTGCACAATATCTCTATAAGCAGTTCCAGCTTCCCGAGGCGGAGCGCCTCCTGACCCTGCCGGAACAGGACGACGTCCAGCGCATGTATAAGCCGTAAGGGTTGTCAGCCCAGCTGTATCAGGCCGAGCACGTCCTGGAACAGGACGGCGAAAAAATAGAACGCCGCAATGCAGCCAAACAACAGATGGACGAAATCCGCCTTGCCGTCCTGATTGCGCACGCGCAGGCCATGAAAGGCGATGGCGCCGGTGGCGGCGAGGAAAATGAAATTGATGAGCTGCTTGGTGCCGGGGTCTTCGATGTCGAGGAATTCGAGCATGCGCCGAATTTAGAGGCGCGCCGCGGCCCACGCAAGCGGCTAAATTCTAGAGTCTAGATTTTGGCTTGGGGCTGGAGGTCCGTGTCGCTGATATAGGGCGGGAACATGGAGATGGAGGCGTCGGCCTCGAAATTTGAAATGGCGATGCCGCCGCCGACCATCATCACCGCAAAACCCAGAGCGAACGCGATATTGGCCGCGTTGAGGCGCGTTTTCACGTTGTAATCGCAATCATAGAGATGGTAGCGGCGTTGGTTGTAGTCGAGCAGGCCCGATTGCTCTTCGCGCAGGATATTGCGGGCGTAATGGCGCGCCCAGGGCGGTACGGCGCCGTCGATCATATAGCTGTTGAAGAGGACGTCGGTTTGGTCTTCGGGCAGGTCCTCGTCAAACCAATCCAAATACGCCAGTTGCAAGAGCTGGAATTCGCCGATCTGTAGGATATTAGCCGCGTCCAAGATGACGCGGCGCTCGGGATTTTCGAGCTCCTCTTTATCCGGGTGTAAGAGGGTTTCCCACAAGTTCACGACGGCTCTCCACATAAGGATGTTATGGCTGCAACGTCTGCCGCAAGATTATCACAATAGACCATCTTTTGGTTAACAAACGGTTATGCGCGGTGTCTCTGTGTGGACGATCCGGTGTTTCATTGATAACTTACAAAGTGCGAATATATTTCCATCGATATTTATTCAGGATGCGATATGGAAGATTTACCCATCGGTGCGATCGTCGCGGGCCTCGGTTTGGCGATTGGCCTGGTTCTCGGATTTACCGCGCAACGCACGAATTTTTGCACCATGGGCGCTCTATCGGACGTGGTCTTCATGGGCGATTGGAACCGTATGCGGTCGTGGCTGCTGGCCATCGCCGTGGCGATCCTCGGCAGTCAGGCCCTTCAGGCATCCGGCATGGTCGACCTCGGCGACGCCATATACCTGACTCCCAATCTGGGCTGGGCCGGCGCCATCATCGGCGGTTTGATCTTTGGTTTCGGCATGACCATGAGCGGCGGCTGCGGCACCAAAACCCTGGTCCGTCTCGGCGCCGGCAGCCTGAAATCACTGGTGGTTGCTCTGTTGCTCGGCATCTTCGCCTATATGACCCTGCGCGGTTTGATCGGCTTGGCGCGGGTCGAACTGGAAGGCTTTACCATCATCGATCTCGCGGCCAGGGGCATGGCGACCCAGGGCATCCCCGATCTGCTGGCCGCGGCCGGCCTGCCGGAACAGGCGGCGCGCATGACGACCATCATCGTCATTGCCGGGGGGCTGTTGTGGTTCTGTTTCAAAAGCGCTTCGTTTCGCGAATCCCGTCGCGATATCGTCGCCGGGCTCATCATCGGCGCCCTGATCCCGGCTGCCTGGTTTGCCACCGGGGTGATTGGCTATGACGATTTCGAACCGACACCGCTGACCTCGCTGACCTTTGTCTCACCGGTCGGCGAGAGCCTGCAATATCTTATGACCTTCACCGGCGCGACCATCAATTTCGGTATCAGCGTGGTTGGCGGGGTGATTTTGGGCGCCTTCGTTGCCGCTAAGCTGGCCGGGGAATTTCGCCTGGAAGCCTTCACCGACAAAGGCGACATGTCCCGTCACATGGTCGGCGGCGCGCTGATGGGCACGGGCGGGATCATGGCCCTGGGCTGCACCGTTGGCCAGGGCATCTCCGGCATGTCGACACTGGCGCTGGGTTCGCTGATCGCCCTGCTGGCGATCGTCGGCGGCGCTGTTCTGGGCTTCAGGTATCTCGAGGAAGGCAGCTTGAGCGCGATTTTCGGCGCCCGATCATCCGATCCCTAAGCTTACCAGAGTTCAACTTCCTTGCCCTCGGCGCGCAGCTTGTCGCCGCGAACCTGCAGCCAGCGTTGGAAATTGGCGTCCTCGCCCTCGTAAGCCTCTTCCGCTACAAAGATGAAGGTGCTCAAGAAATGGAAGGGCTTCCAATAGCCCAACAGTCGCCAGACCTCTATGTCATCGCCGGGGAGCTGGTTGTCCGCCGCCAGCTCCTTGGGGAAGAACTGCAAGGTAGGAGTGAACTGAACCCGGTATTTGCGGGCGAGTTTTTTCTCGGTGGTGACCTCGCCGTCCACGTCGGTCACCTCTCGGTCGCCCCACATGTTGAGTTGGATGATATTGTAGTTGGCCCGGATATAATCGACGATTTCAGGAATACGGAAATTGACCAGGTGCATTTCGCGGCAATAGGGACAACCGCGCTGCTCCCAGATGATCACTAGCTGTTTGTTCTCGGTCGCCGATTCGGCCATGTCTTCGCGCAGGTCGAGGAATGTGTTGAGGAACCAGGGCTGGGTGTAAAGCCCCTCATCATCGGGTTCTACCGCGGGCAGCAGGTGACTGTCTCCCCAACCGGCCGTCGGGGCCAGGGCGAGGAACAGGGCTACCGCGCCGGCGGTGAAAAAACGTCTGGTGAAAACGCGTTCTATGGAATGTCTGTTTAACATGGCTTTCCCATCCCCTGAGAGTGACGATTTAAGTGTATCATGAAAATCACCATACCTTCATGCTTGATATTTTATGATAGCTGAATATTATACACGTGGGGGGTCAGATTTATTCTGGGGTGAAGTGCCGAATGGCATTGTCGGTAACAGGACGTTCACCACACACAGGATGGGGCCCTTTCAAACAACGCGCGATCAACGCGAGGATTTGTTTCAGGAGGGAGCCGTTTTGAAAATCAGACTTATAATTGCCCTTGTTGCCGGTATGGGTATCGCCACCGGAATCGCTGGTGGCACCGCCGCCCTGGCGCAAGAAGCACTTGTCAAATACATGATCGATGACGAGTCGAGCATTGCTCAATCGCTCACCGGCAAGCCCGGCGATGTCGCCGCCGGTCGTAAGGCGGCGATCAACCGCAAGCTGGGCAACTGCCTGGCGTGCCATGTCATGCCTATACCGGAACAGGCTTTCCACGGCGAAATCGGCCCGGACCTGGCCGGAATCGCGAGTCGTTATTCCGAGGGCGAACTCCGGCTTCGGCTGGTCGATTCCAATGTCATCAATCCCGACTCTTTCATGCCGGCGTTTTACAGGAACGAAGGATTTCATCGGGTGCTCAAGAAATTCCAAGGCAAGACGATCCTTTCGGCCGAGCAGGTCGAGGACATCCTCGCTTATTTGATGACGCTTAAATAGCCGCGCGATCCACCGCGTAAATTTCATTCCCCAGGGAGAAATTCATGGTTCGAACAATTGAAATGCAGCCCCTCAGCCGCCGGGATATTCTCGGTTACGCGGGCACCGCGGCCTTTGCCGCGGTGGCGACAAGCCTGTTTCCACAAGCCGCCCACGCCACCCCGGCCAGTGCCGATGCCGCCATCAAGGAACTTATCGGATCGGCCGAAACCATGGCCGGTAAAATCACCGTCGATCTGCCGCAGATCGCCGAGAACGGCAATACGGTGCCGATCGGCTTCGAAGTCGAAAGCCCGATGACCGACGGCGATTACGTCAAGGTGGTCCATGTCTTCGCCGACGAGAACCCGGCGCCGTTTGTCGCGTCGTTCCATTTCACCACGGCGTCGGGCAAGGCAAAGATCGCCACGCGCATGCGTCTCATCAAGACCCAGAACGTGATCGTCGTCGCTCAGATGAACGACGGCTCCGTTTATATGGCTAAAACCCCGGTCAAAGTCACCATTGGCGGCTGCGGCGGCTGATCGGCATAAGGAAGAAATATCATGGCAATAGCGAAAGCCCGCATAAAGGTGCCCAAGTCGGTCGCCAAGGGCGAAATTTTCCAGGTCAAGACCCTGATTTCACACAAGATGGAAACCGGGCTGCGCAAGGACAAGAAAACCGGTGAGAAGATTCCCCGGATGATTCTCAACCGCTTCGTCTGCAAGTACAACGGCGAAGAGGTCTTCGCCTGCGATTGGAGTACGCCGATATCCGCGAATCCCTATACGGCCTTCTACCTCAAGGCCTCGGAAAGCGGCACGCTGGATTTCATCTGGACCGACGACGAAGGCAGTGTCTTTGAGAAGTCAGCCGATATAATGGTTACTTGAGTATTAGGGGGAAACTATGAAAAAGACTCATCAGGGCCTACTGGCGGCCGTCGGCATGGCCATCGGCGTCACTGCCTTCGCTACGGCAAGCCCCGCCCAGGATATGGATTGGGGCGCTTATCAGGTCGAGGACCGTCGCAGCGGCTATACCTACGCCAAGGCGGAAACCCGCGCCATCCAGGACGACGATTTCGGCAATCCGGCGATGATCCGGGTCGATTCCGGCGAGGCGTTGTGGAACAAGGTGGACGGCGAAGCGGGCAAGTCCTGCGCCGACTGCCATGGCGACGCGGCGGAATCCATGCGCGGCGTGGCCACGTCCTATCCGAAGTTCGACGGCGCCTTGGGCAAGCTCAAGAACATCGAGCAGCAGATCAATTACTGCCGCACCGAGCGCATGGAGGCCAAGGAATGGAAGTATGAATCGAGCCCGCTTCTCTCGATGACCGTCTATGTGCGTCACCAGTCGCGCGGCATGCCGATTAATGTCGCCATCGACGGCCCGGCGGCGCCGTTCTTCGAGAAGGGCAAGGCGTTCTACAATCAGCGCCGCGGTCTTCTCGACATGTCCTGCGCGAATTGCCACGTCGACAACGCCGGCGGTATTATCCGGGCGAACACCCTGTCCCAGGGCCAGACCACCGGTTTTCCGGTCTATCGCCTGAAGTGGCAGAAGGTCGGCTCGACCCACCGCCGCTTCCGGGGCTGCAACAAGCAGGTACGCTCGACGCCCTACGCCTATAGTTCGGATGAATATGTCAATCTTGAGCTGTTCGTCGCCTGGCGCGGCCGAGGCCTGCTGGTGGAGACGCCCGCCATTCGCAATTAGAGCGTTTCACGAGACGATCCGAAAAGCGTGATTTGCGGGGGGTGCGTGTGAAGCGCATCCCCCATTTTTTTTGAGAGGGCTCAATTAGATGGCGCTCAACCGCCGCCAGTTTCTTGAAGTCGTCGCCGCGACAGCCGCGTTCACGGGCGCCGGTAGTGGACTGAGCCGCGCCGCCGCGCGCCAATCGATCACCCAAGACAGTCTGCTCGAGTTTGAGCCGGTCGGCCAGGTCACCCTGCTCAATTTCACCGACTGCCATGCCCAGCTTGCGCCGCTTTATTTTCGCGAGCCCTCGGTCAACATCGGGGTCGGCGAGGCGAGCGGGCTGCCGCCTCATATCAGCGGCCGCGACTTCCTCGCCGCATACGGTCTCGACCCGGCATCCCCTGAGGCATACGCCTTCAGTAGCGCCGACTTTATAGCCCTTGCCCAGGACTATGGCCGGATCGGCGGTTTCGACCGTATGGCGACCCTGATCAAGGCGATCCGCGCCGAGCGGCCCGATAACACGTTGCTGCTCGACACCGGCGATACCTGGCAGGGCTCCTACACCTCGCTGATGACCGACGGCGCCGATATGGTCGAGGTGATGAACGCCCTCGGCGTCGAAGCGATGACCGCCCATTGGGAATTCACCTACGGCGCCGCGCGGGTCGAGGAACTCATCGAGAAGCTCGATTTTCCCTTCCTCGCCGGCAATGTGCGCGACACCGAATGGGAGGAGGAGGTTTTCCCGGCGACCGCCGATTTCGTGCGCGGCGGCGTCAAGATCACCGTCATCGGCCAGGCTTTCCCCTATACGCCGATTGCCAATCCGCGCTACAAAATTCCGAATTGGTCCTTCGGGATCCGTGAGAAATTGATTCGCTCCCGGGTCGAGAGCGCCCGCGCCAACGGCGCTGAGCTTGTGGTGCTGCTCAGCCATAACGGCTTCGACGTTGACCGTAAGCTGGCCTCGCGCGTCGCCGATATCGACGTCATTCTCACCGGCCATACCCATGACGCCCTGCCGGCGGTGGAGGTGGTGAGCGATACGCTTCTCGTTGCCGCCGGCTCTCATGGCAAGTTTCTCGCCCGCCTCGATCTGGATGTGGCGGGCGGGCGCGTGGTCGACTACGGCTTTCGCCTGATTCCGGTGTTTTCCGACGCGATTACACCGGATCCCGAGATTGCCGCGGTGATCGAAAACATCCGCGCACCCCACGCCGAAACTCTGGGGCGTGTGCTCGGCCATACGGAATCTCTGCTTTACCGGCGAGGCAACTTCAACGGCACCTTCGACGATCTGATCTGCGCCGCGCTGATCGAGGAGCGCGACGCCGAAATCGCCCTGTCGCCGGGGTTCCGCTGGGGGGCGAGCCTGCCGCCCGGCGAGGCGATCACCGTCGAGCAGGTCTACAACCAGACCGCCATCACCTATCCCAAAGTCTATCGCCGGCCCATGACTGGCGCCTTCCTCAAGGAAGTGCTGGAGGACGTCGCCGATAATCTGTTCAACCTCGATCCCTACTATCAGCAGGGCGGTGATATGGTGCGGGTCGGCGGCATGGGCTATGCCATCGATATTGCAAAGACCATCGGCGAGCGGATAACGGATATGACCCTGCTGGCGACCGGCGATCCCATCGATCCGGCGCGCGAATATATGGTCGCCGGCTGGGCGTCCATCAACGAAGATGTCGAGGGCCCGCCGGTCTATGATCTGTTGAGCCGTTATATCGAGAATCAGAAGGTGATCGATATCCCCGCCAACACCAACATCAAAGTCACCGGCGCCTGAATTGCTCGAAGTCACCTACATGGGCATCTTCGTTGCGGGAATCCTGAGCTTCCTATCGCCCTGCGTGCTCCCGCTGGTGCCGCCTTATCTCTGCTTCATCGGCGGACAATCCATCGAAGAGATGACCAGCGAAGGGGCCATAGACCCCGGAATGCTGCGCAGGATTTTTTTATCGGCCCTGTTCTTTGTCTTCGGTTTCTCCACGGTCTTCATCACGCTGGGCGCCACGGCCTCGGTGATCGGCGAGTGGTTGGCCGACTATCTGAGCATCCTGACCCAGGTGGCGGGCGTGGTGATCGTGGTTCTGGGTTTGCACTTCATCGGCATTCTGCGCATCCCGTTGCTCTATCGCGAGGCGCGCTTTCAGACCAGCAGCCGTCCGGCGGGGATGGTCGGGGCCTATGTGGTCGGGCTCGCCTTCGCCTTCGGCTGGACGCCCTGCGTCGGGCCGGTGTTGGCGGCGGTCCTCATGGTCGCCGGGGTGGACAATTCGGCTGCCCAGGGCGCCGGCCTGCTGACAATCTATTCCGCCGGTCTCGGCCTGCCTTTCCTCGCCGCCGCCCTCGCCATGAGGCCCTTCATGACGCTCATGAGCCGGTTCCGCCGCCATTTGCGCAAGGTGGAGATCGTCATCGGCCTGCTGCTGGTGGCGACCGGCGTGCTGTTCATCACCGAACAGTTTTCGATCATCGCCTACTGGCTGCTGGAGACCTTCCCGATCTTCAACACGGTCGGCTAAAGCAACTAAAGCTTTAAAGGGGGCTGCCCCCTATACCTTCCCACCCCCGGCATCCCTGGGGGCGAGAATCATTTTCCGCGGAAATGGAAAATATTTTGTTTGCTTTCGGGAAGACTAATCCAACAGAATATCAGGCAAGTAGAACGATGAGGTTGCTGCCGGCCTTCTTCGCGCCGGACAACGATCCAAGCAAGGGAGAAACGTCATGCGTAACGACATCAACAACACCCCTATCGATTGGTTATGCGGGCAGCTGAGCAAGGGCGCTCTATCGCGCCGCCAGTTCATGACACGGGCGACGTCCCTGGGACTCACCGTGGCCCTCGCCTCGTCCCTCGCCTCGACGGCGGTAAAGGCGCAGGCCAAGAAAGGCGGCCATTTGCGGGTCGGTGTGGGCCACGGCTCGACAACCGACTCACTCGATCCGGCGACCTATGAAAACAGCTGGATCAGCGGTGTCGACTACGCCATTCACAACCACCTGGCTGAGGTCAGCGCAAACGGCGATCTGGTGCCGGAACTGGCGGAAAGCTGGGAGGCCTCGGACGACGCTGCGTCGTGGCGCTTCAAAATCCGCAAGGGCGTCGAGTTCCATAACGGCAAGACGCTCGACGCCGACGATGTGGTGGCGTCGATCAATCACCATCGCGGTGAGGATACGAAATCGGCGGCCAAGCCGCTCGTCGAGCCGATCATCGACATTGTGGCCGAGGGCAAGGACACGGTGGTTATCACCTTGGAGGGGGGCAACGCGGATTTCCCCTTCATCATCAGCGACTACCACTTCGCCATCATGCCGGCCAAGGACGGTGTCGTCGATTGGCAGTCGGGGACCGGCGCCGGCGGCTACAAGCTCGAAAATTTTGATCCCGGCGTGCGCGCCGACTTCAAGCGCAATCCCAACTATTGGAAGCCGGGCGCCGCGCATTTCGACAGCTCCGAGCTGCTCTCGATCGCCGATGTGACGGCGCGCACCAACGCGTTGACCACCGGCGAGATCGACGTCATGGACCGGGTCGATATCAAGACCCTGCATCTGCTCAAGCGCAACAAGAACATCAGGATCGATGAGACCACCGGCTACGCTCATTACACCTTCGCCATGCGGACCGATACGCCGCCTTTCGATGACAACAATGTGCGCATGGCGCTCAAGCTTTCCTTGGACCGCGAGGCTTTGCTGCGCAACGTGCTTCGAGGGCACGGGGCGATCGGCAATGACCATCCGATCAGCCTCGCGAACCGCTATCACGCGGGGGATTTACCGCAACACAGCTACGATCCGGACAAGGCGAAGTGGTACCTCAAACAGTCCGGCTTGAGCAGCCTCTCGGTGGATCTTTCCGCCGCCGATGCGGCTTTCACCGGCGCGGTCGACGCCGCCGTGCTCTACAGGGAGCACGCGGCCAAGGCCGGCATCGACATCAACGTGGTGCGCGAACCCAACGACGGCTACTGGTCCGCGGTGTGGATGAAGAAGCCCTGGTGCGCGGTCTATTGGAGCGGCCGTTCGACCGAGGACAACATGTTCTCGACGGCCTATGCGGAGGGTGCTGCGTGGAACGACAGCTTCTGGTCGCATGAGCGTTTCAACAAGCTGCTCGTCGAGGCCCGCGCCGAGCTCGACGACGCCAAGCGCCGCGAGATGTATGCCGAGATGCAGGGCATCGTCAGCAATGAGGGCGGCGTCGTGGTGCCGATGTTCAACAACTACGTCTTCGCCATGTCGACCAAGGTCGAGCACGGAACCATGGCGGGCAACGGCGACCTCGACGGCGGCAAGTACATGGAACGCTGGTGGTTCGCCTGATTTGAGCCCCTAGAGCAATATCCAATCAGATTGAACCGATAGGGTTCACTCTGATTGGGTCAAATTGCTCTGGTTTTTAAGAAGATAGAGCATCTTTATCCACAAGTTGGTTCGCTGAAAGCGACTCAACTTGATCGGATGATGCTCTAGGGTAACCGCTTTGGGAGGCTCGGCAGAAATGCCGGGTTTCTTTTTTTCGTCTATGATAATCAACGAAGCGAGCAGTCTGGGCAGGATGAAAATCGCAGCATGAAAATTACCCCATGAAAATCACCCCATGAAAATTACTGGCGTCAAAACCTTCGTCGTGGGCAACCCGCCGCCCCATTTCGGCGGGCTCTATTGGGTCTTCGTCAAGCTCACCACCGACAGCGGCGTGAGCGGCATCGGCGAGGTCTATTCGGTGCCCTTCCACCCCCATGTGGTGGCGCGCATGATTGAGGATGTCGTCGAGCGCAAGGTGATCGGCGCCGATCCCTTTAAGATCGAGCGGTTGTGGCGGATCATCTATTCAAGCGGCTTCACCCAGCGCCCCGATATGTCGATCATGGGCATCCTGAGCGGCATCGAAATGGCCTGCTGGGACATCATCGGCAAGGAACTCGGCAAGCCGGTCTACGAGCTGCTCGGCGGGCAGGTCCATGAGCGCCTGCGGACCTACAGCTATCTCTATCCCCGCGACGGCGACGTCGGCGATGTCTATGTCGACGCCGACCTGGCGGCGAGCCGGGCGCTCGATTATGTCGAGATGGGCTTCACCGCCGTCAAGTTCGACCCGGTCAGCCCGTTCTCCGCCTTCGATCCGCGCCAGCTCTCCCTGGAGGCCCTCGACCGCGCGGAGAATTTCGTCGCCACCCTGCGCGCCGCCGTGGGCAATCGCTGCGATCTGCTGTTCGGCACCCATGGCCAGATGACTACATCCTCCGCCATCCGCCTGGCCCGGCGCTTGGAGCCCTATGACCCGCTGTGGTTCGAGGAGCCGGTGCCACCGGAGAATGTGGCGGAAATGGCCCGGGTCGCCCGCCAGACCACCATCCCGATCGCCACCGGCGAGCGCCTGGCCACCAAGTATGAATTCGCAGCACTGCTTAACGCCCAGGCGGCGTCGATCCTGCAAATGGCGCTCGGGCGGGTCGGCGGCATCCTCGAGGCCAAGAAGATCGCCGGCATGGCCGAGGCCCATTACGCTCAGATCGCGCCCCATCTCTACTGCGGCCCCATCGAGGGCGCCGCCAATGTGCAGATCAGCACCTGTAGCCCCAATTTCCTGATCCTCGAGAGCATCCTGGACTGGAGCGGTTTTCACGCCGACATCCTTAAAGTACCCATGCGCTGGGAAGACGGCTATGTCATCCCGCCGACCGAGCCCGGCCTCGGCGTCGAACTCGACGAAGAAGTCGCGGCCGCCCATCCCTATGACGGCGACCGTCTCCATCTCGAAATGCACGAGGAACCGGTCTCATGAAAGCCGCCGTCTGCCGCGAATACGGCAAGCCCCTGATCATCGAGGATATCGCCATCGACCCACCCGAGGACGGCGAGGTCATGGTCAAGCTTGCCGCCTGCGCCATCTGCCACAGCGATATCCTCTATATGGAGGGCGCCTGGGGCGGCGAGGAAAAACTGCCGGCTATTTTCGGCCATGAGGCGGCCGGTGTGGTCGAGACGGTCGGCCCCGGTGTTGAGGGTTATGCTCCCGGTGATCACGTCATCGTCTCCCTGATCCGTTCCTGCGGTCATTGTTATTACTGCGCCCAGGGCGACCAGCATCTCTGCGAGACCAAGTTTCCCCTGGACCGCGAAAACCGCCTGCGCGCCAAGGGCGGCGAAGCCGTGCATCAGGGCCTGCGCACCGGCGCCTTCGCCGAATACATCGTCGTCGATCGTTCCCAGGCGGTCCGCATCCCCGAGGCTTTGCCCCTGGACAGCGCGTCCCTGCTCGCCTGCGGGGTGATTACCGGTCTCGGCGCCGTGGTCAATACAGCCAAGCTTACGTCGGGCAGCAGCGCCGTGGTGATCGGCGCCGGCGGCGTCGGGTTGAACAGCATTCAGGGGGCGGCCCTGTCGGGGGCCAACCCGGTGATTGCTCTCGATCTGGTGGCCAGCAAACTCGCAGTCGCCAAGACTTTCGGCGCGACCCATGCCATCGATCCCGTGGCGGAGGACGCCCTTGAGGCGGTCCGTTCGCTCACCGGGGGGCGGGGCGCCGATTACGTCTTCGTCACCGTGGGCAGCGTCAAGGCCATCGAGCAGGGCCTTGAAATGCTGCGCCCGGGCGGCACATTGGTCATCGTCGGCATGCCCCCCTCGGGGATGACGGCGGCCCTCGAGGCGGTCAACTTCGCTTCCAACGGCCAGCGTATCCTCGGCAGCAAGATGGGCTCGTCGCGCCTCGCCGTGGATGTGCCGAAGCTGGTCGCCCTCTATGAGCAGGGCCGCTTGAAGCTCGACGAATTGATTTCGGGCCGCTATCCCCTGGACGAGATCAATCAGGCCATTGCCGAGGCCAGCCGCGGCGAGGTCTTGCGGAACGTGGTGATTTTTTGATGGACGCCATGGAAATACGCGAACTATCGCCGGCTCTGGGTGCTGAAATCCACGGCGTCGATCTGTCCCGTCCCATGGAGGCGGCGCAATTCAGTGAAATCCGCCGCGCCTTTTATGACTACGGGGTGATTTTCTTCCGCGATCAGGAATTGACCCCCGAGCAGCATATCGCCTTCGCCCGGCGCTGGAGCAAGATCAACATCAACCGCTTCTTCCGCCCGGTGGAGGGCCATCCCGAGATCGCCGAGGTCCGCAAGGAGGCTCATCAGGACAACAATATCGGCGGCTCCTGGCACACCGACCATTCCTACGATGAGGCGCCCGCCATGGGCTCCATGCTCTATGCCCGCGAGCTGCCCGAGACCGGCGGTGATACCCTGTTTGCCAGCATGCGCCACGCCTATGAGGCGCTGTCCGACGGCATGAAGGCCATGCTCGGGGGCCTGCGCGCGGTCCACTCCAGCCGCCATATCTACGGCCCGGGCCGGAATTCGTCGCGCGCCGACACCGAAGAACGCACCGGCAATCCCGAGCTCGCGACCCAGGATGCGATCCATCCCGTCGTGCTGGCGCATCCCGAAACCGGACGTTTGGGGCTCTATGTCAATCCGACCTTCACCCTGCGCTTCGAGGGCTGGACCGAAGCGGAATCGAAGCCGCTGCTGGCGTATCTCTACGACCACGCGGTGCGGCCCGAATTCATCTGCCGGTTTCGCTGGCGGCCGGGCTCCATGGCCTTCTGGGACAACCGCGCCACCTGGCATTACGCCGTCAACGATTACGGCGGCCAGCGCCGGCTCATGCATCGCATCACCCTGGAAGGGGTCCCGCTGTCGTGAAAATCACCAGCATCGAGACCTTTACCAACGAGTTCATCTGCATGACGCGGGTGCGCGCCGACGACGGCGCCGAGGGCTGGGGCCAGGTCGCGCCCTATAATGCCGATATCACCGCGGCGGTGATCCATCGGCAGGTCGCCCCTCATGCGCTGGGCAGGTGCGCGGACGATATCGACGCCCTGGTCGAGCGTATCCCCGAGTTGGAGCATAAGTTTCCCGGCGCTTATTTGCGCCGCGCCCTGGGCGGGCTGGATACAGCCCTGTGGGACATGCGCGGCAAGCGCGCGGGAAGGTCCGTCTGCGAACTGCTCGGCGGCGCACCGCGACCTTTCCCGGTCTACGCCTCCAGCATGCGCCGCGATATCACCCCCGAAGCCGAAGCCGAGCGTCTCGCCCGCTTGCGTGACAGTCACGGCTACGGGGCCTTTAAATTCAGGGTCGGCCGGGAATACGGCCATGACGAGGACGAATGGCCGGGCCGTACCGAGGCCATCGTTCCCACCCTGCGTAAGGCGCTGGGTGACGATGCAACCCTGCTGGTCGACGCTAACAGTTGCTATACGCCGAGACGTGCCATCGAAGTCGGGCGGATTCTCGAAGACAACGGCGTGGTTCATTTCGAGGAGCCCTGTCCCTATTGGGAATATGACTGGACCGCCGAGGTCACCCGGGCGCTCGATCTCGATGTCACCGGCGGCGAGCAGGATGTGAACCTGGCCGATTGGCGCCGCATGATCGAGACCGGCGTGGTCAATATCCCGCAACCGGATATTTGCTATTTGGGCGGCCTTTCCCGCACCCTCAAGGTCGCCGCCATGGCGCGCAGCGCCGGTCTGCCCATCGTCCCGCACTCGGCGAACCTGTCCCTGGTGACGGTGTTTACCCTCCATTTGATGGGCGCCATCGAGAACGCCGGCCCTTATGTGGAGTTTTCCATCGAGGGCCTGGATTATTATCCCTGGCAGGACGGGCTTTTCAGCCCGGCGCTGGTGGCGCGCGACGGCAAGGTGATGATCCCCGACGGGCCGGGCTGGGGGGTCGAGATATCCCCAGATTGGCTGGAGGCGGCCGACTATCGGATCAGCGAGGCGGATTGATGGGCGGGAGAATACGTCAATATCTGGCGGCGGTAATTCTCGTCGCCGCCATGACCACCACCGGCCCGGCCACGGCGTCCGTCGAGACGGCGGCGCAATTCGTCGATCAGTTCGGCAACCAGGCCATCGATGCCCTTGCCGCGCCCGGTGTCACCGACCGCAACCGTGAGGCCGTGGTGCGCTCCCTGCTGCGCCGGGGTCTGGACCTTGCCTTCATCGGCCGCTTCGTGCTCGGCAAGCATTGGGCCCGCGCGACCCCGGCCCAGCGCGGCGACTATCTCGCTCTGTTCGAGGGCTATGTGGTGAAGGTCTATACGGCCTGGTTCGCGCGCAATAGCGGCGGGCGGCTCACCGTGGTCGGCGCCAAGCAGGTCAACGACAAGGATGTCGTCGTGCGCACCCGGATCGAGCGCATCAACGACCCGCCGATCATCGTCGAATGGCGGGTGCGCGCCATCAATGGCTACGACCGCATCATCGACATCGCCAGCAACGGCATAAGCCTGGCCGGCACCCAGCGCCTGGAGTTTGACTCCGTCATCAAGCGCAACGGCATGGACGGGCTGATCGGCTTCCTGCGGAAGCGCGCCGTAGCGCCTTAAGCGACGTCCGCGGCGGCGGCGCGCGCGGCGCGTTTGCGGTCGTTGGGGTTGAGCAGGCGCTTGCGCATGCGGATGTGACGCGGCGTGATCTCGACCAGCTCGTCGTTCTGGATATAGGCCAGGGACTGCTCCAGGGAGAGCCGCCGCGGCGGCGTCAGGCGCACCGCTTCGTCGGTGCCCGAGGCGCGGATATTGGTGAGCTGCTTACCCTTCATGGGGTTGACCTCGAGATCGCCGCCCCGGTTGTTCTCGCCGATGATCATGCCCTCATAGACGGCGACGCCGGCGCCGATCAACAGGGCGCCGCGATCCTCCAGGTTCATCAGGGCGTAGGCCACGGTCTTGCCGCTCGAATTGGCAATCAGCACGCCGCAGGTGCGCCCCGCGATAGGGCCGGCATGGGGGCCGTATTCGCGGAACAGGCGGTTGATGATGCCGGTCCCCCGGGTCTGGGTCATGAACTCGCCGTGATAGCCGATCAGGCCGCGCGACGGGGCGATGAAGGTGAGCCGCGTCTTGCCGCCGCCCGAGGGGCGCATATCCTCAAGGCGTCCGCGACGGATGGAGATCGCCTCGACCACCCCGCCGGAATATTCGTCATCCACATCGACGACGACATCCTCATAGGGCTCCAGGGTTTGCCCGGTGGCCGGGTCCTCGCGGGTTATCACGCGCGGCCGGCTGACGGAAAGCTCGAAGCCTTCGCGGCGCATGGTCTCGATGAGCACGCCCAGTTGCAGCTCGCCGCGCCCGGAGACCTCGTAGCCCTGGCCGCCCTCGACCTCGCGGATTTTGATGGCGACGTTGCCCTCGGCCTCGGCGAACAGGCGGGTGCGGATCATCCGCGAGGTGACCTTGTCGCCCTCCAGGCCGGCCATGGGCGAATCATTGATCGAGAACAGCATGGCCAGGGTCGGCGGGTCGATCGGCGACGCGGGCAGGGCCTCGCCGACGGCCGGGTCGCACAGGGTGTCGGCGACGGTCGCCATCTTGAACCCGGAGAGGGCGACGATATCGCCGCCGTGGGCCTCCTCGAGGGGGGTCCGGGAGAGGCCCCGGAAGCCGAGCACCTTGGTGATGCGTACCTGCTCGATGACGCTGCCGTCCTGGCTCAGGGCCTTGGCCGTCATGTTCGGCTTGACCGAGCCCGAGAGGATGCGTCCGGTCAGGATACGGCCGAGATAGGGGTCGGCCTCGAGATTGCTCACCAGCATGCGGAAGGGCGCGTCCTCGACCACCGTCGGCGACGGCACATGGGCGATGATCCGCTCGAACAGGGCGGTCATATTGTCGCAGGGGCGATCCGCGTCGTCCGACGCCCAGCCCTCTTTCGCTGAGCCGAAGAGCACCGGGAAATCGAGCTGCTCATCGCTGGCGTCGAGCAGGGCGAAGAGATCGAAGACCTCGCTGTGGACCTCTTCCGAGCGGGCGTCGGGCTTGTCCACCTTGTTGACCATGACGATGGGCCGCAAGCCCAGGGCCAGGGCCTTGGCGAGGACGAACTTGGTCTGCGGCATGGGGCCTTCGGAGGCATCGACCAGCAGCAGCACGCCGTCGACCATGCCGAGGATGCGCTCGACCTCGCCGCCGAAATCCGCATGGCCCGGCGTATCCACGATATTGATGCGCACGCCTTCCCATTGTACCGAGGCGCATTTGGCAAGAATGGTGATGCCGCGCTCGCGCTCGAGTTCGTTGCTGTCCATGACCCGCTCGACGATGGTCTGGTTGTCGCGGAACAGCCCGCTTTGCCGCAGCAGCACATCGACCAGGGTGGTCTTGCCGTGATCCACATGGGCGATGATGGCGATATTGCGAATAGACATGGACAAGGCCGTATTCTCCTTGGGCCCTCTCCGGGCCACAGCGCCGCGCCGCGCCAATCAGGCCGCGGCGATTATAATTTCAGGAAATAAGAAAGCCGGCCTTCATATAGGGATGAGGCCCTGAATGTCAACGACTGTTGGGCGGCGGCCAGGTGCCCGCGAAGGGTTTCGTGAGCGCGCGCGCGACCAGCTCCAGGCGGTCCTGACCGTAGAACATGTCGCCGTCGACGAAATAGGTCGGCGAGCCGAAGACGGAGCGCTCGATCGCTTCCTCGCTGTTGGCCGCGTAGACCGCCAGGATTTCCGGCGTGCGGGCGGCTTGGAGCAGGGCCTCGGGGTCGAGGCCGACCCCGGCAGCGAGGGCAGCCAGGGTGTCGCTCTCGGCGATGTCCGCATCGTCCCGCCAATGGGCCTCCAGCAGGGCGTGGGCGAGGGCGTCCACATCGACGTCTTGCGCGACCCCGGCGATGATCATGCAATTGGCCAGGGTCATGTCGTTGTCGTGATGGGTCGGGCGGTGCTCGATGATCGGCACCGCGCGAAATTCGCCCCATTGCTGCATGTCGCGGCCGAAGAAATAGTCGCGCCGGGCCGCTGTGCGGTCGCCGTTCCATCCCGGGCCGGTCGCCTCGACCACCCGGTTCAGATCGATCGGACGGTGGGCGATGCGGCGGCCGGCCGCTGTCGCGATCTCCATGAAGCGCTTCGAGCCGAGATAGGCGAAGGATGAATGGGCGGAATAGAAATATTCGATGTCGGCCATGGTCGTGACTTTCTGAGTGAAGGTTCTTGGCTGGTTGATGGCCCTTGGCTTTTTAGCGGCAAGCGCAGACAATTTCCAGGGCATCATGGGAGCGGTTGGTTATGGAATATGATTTCATCATTGTCGGGGCGGGATCGGCGGGTTGCGTGCTGGCCAATCGCCTGACGGCGGACGGGCAAAATTCGGTGCTGCTGCTCGAGACCGGCGGCAGCGACCGCTCGATCTTCATCCAGATGCCGACGGCCCTGTCGATCCCCATGAACATGAAGAAATACAATTGGCAATTCGAGTCAGAGCCAGAGCCTTATCTCGATAACCGACGCATGCACTGCCCGCGCGGCAAGGTGCTCGGCGGCTCGAGTTCGATCAACGGCATGGTCTATGTGCGCGGCCACGCCCGGGATTTCGACCAATGGGCGGAGAACGGCGCCGAGGGCTGGGCCTACCGCCATTGCCTGCCCTATTTCCGGCGCGCCGAGGCCTGGAAATTCGGCGGCGACGATTATCGCGGCACGCAGGGGCCGCTCGCGGTGAATGCCGGCAACGAGATGCAAAACCCGCTCTACCGCGCCTTCATCGCGGCCGGCGTCGAGGCGGGTTATCCGGCGACCGAAGATTATAACGGCTACCGCCAGGAGGGCTTCGGCCCCATGCATATGACGGTGAAGGACGGGGTGCGCTGGTCGACGGCGAATGCCTATCTCAAGCCCGCCAGGGGGCGCGCCAACTTGACGGTGGTCACCGGGGCCCTGGCCAGGCGGGTGATCATCGAGGCGCGCCGCGCCGTCGGCGTTGACTATCTCGCGCGCGGATCGACCCCGACGACCGTGCGCGCCCGCCGCGAGGTGATCTTGTCGGCCGGCTCCATCGGCTCGCCCCATCTGCTGCAGATGTCGGGCATCGGCCCCGGTGCGGTGCTGGCCGACGCCGGCATCGAAGTGATCCATGATCTGCCCGGCGTCGGCGAAAACCTGCAGGATCATCTCGAAGTCTATTTCCAACATCGCTGCAAGCAGCCGGTTACCCTCAACGGTAAGCTCGGCCTGTTTTCCAAGTTCCTGATCGGGGCGCGCTGGTTCTTCTTCAAATCGGGCTTGGGGGCGACCAACCATTTCGAATCATGCGGCTTCATCCGCTCCAAGGCGGGCATCGAATTCCCCGATCTGCAGTATCATTTCCTGCCCGCCGCCATGCGCTACGACGGCAACGCCGCCGCCGAGGGGCACGGTTTCCAGGTCCATATCGGCCCCAACAAGCCGAAATCACGGGGCTGGGTGCGCACCGTCTCGGCCGACCCCAGGGACAAGCCGCGAATCCTGTTCAACTACATGAAAGACCAGGCCGACCGGGAGGGCTTCCGCGCCGCCATCCGCCTGACCCGGGAAATCTTCGCCCAATCGGCCATGGAACCCTACGTCGGGCCGGTGATCCAGCCGGCCGACGATATCGTCTCGGACGAGGCGATCGACGCCTGGGTGCGGCAGAACGCCGAGAGCGCCTATCATCCGTCCTGCACCTGCAAGATCGGCGGCGACGGTGACGGAATGGCGGTGCTCGATCCGGAATGCCGGGTGCGCGGGATCGAGCGCTTGCGGGTGATCGACTCATCGATCTTCCCGACCATCACCAACGGCAACCTCAACGCCCCGACCATCATGGTGGCCGAGAAGGCCGCCGATCAGGTGCTTGGGCTAGATCCCCTGGCGCCGTCCAACGCCGAGCATTGGACCGACCCGGACTGGCAAACCCGCCAGCGCCTGAATCCCTAAGCCCCTGGACGAATGAGCCGTACTGGAGCTGACGGAGAATATAATTGACGACAGTATATATTTAATTAAGTAAACTGTCACCTTAATTAAATATATACTGTCGCCAATTATATTTGCTTGGTTTCCTTTATCCAGGCGCGCTTGAATTCGTTTCGGAGGGCTCGATCGTTACGGCGGCGATGGCGATTGCCTTGGGGTCGGTGATGCAGGCTTCGCAGCACCGGGCGCATCCTGTGCAGAGGTTCTAGTTGATGGACGGCCGCAAGCTGTCCTGCCATTCCAGGGCGCCGTTGTCCGCGTCACGGTGGAATGGTAAAGAGGCTCATGCAGCGTGGTCTAAGTTTTTTCTCCGGCTATGCCGACCGGCTCGCGGGCGGCTGTGTCCTGGCGATCGGCTATTTGTCCCTGACTCCGCTTGCGCAACTGCCGGACGTTCCCGGCGGCGACAAGTTTCATCATTTGGTGGCCTATGCCATGCTTGCGTTTCTCGCAACACTGTCGCGCAGAAATGGTAGGGAAGTTTTATTCATGTTCTCAGCCGTCATCGCTTACGGCGGACTGATCGAAATGATCCAGCCCTATGTCAACCGATACGGCGAATTCAACGATTTCCTGGCCAACGGCGCTGGCGCCGTCCTGGGCGTTCTGTTGGCGCTTGGCGTGACGCGCTATTTCAAGACGTGACGCGGCCGAAATCCGAATGGTCCTCGAGGGCGCTCTGCTCCGGCGGCGGATCGCGATATAAACATCTGATTGACTGGCCAGTCAGTAGTAATACTATTCTTCCAAAGGAGCCGATTTGCCAAAGTTGGTTATTGCAATGAACATTGACGCGCAGAAGGTAGCTGAGTAGCATTTTCCTAGCTATCCCGCTGAATTACCAATGCGGATAGGGGGGGGCCTTATTAGGGTCGCTTATCCGCCCGTAACGGCTAACAGCACCGTATCCACTGACAGGGAGATTAAGAATTATGGATTGGAATGATGTAAGCACGGAGAGGCTCGTCCAAGCGGTCAAGTCCGGCAGGATGACGCGCCGTGAAATGGGCCAGGCTCTCGCCTCGGTCGGCGTTGCGGCCCTCGGCACGGTTATCATGCCGAAATTCGCCGGCGCCGCCGTCGAGGATCATCCCTTGGTATTCACATGGTCCGGTTACGAGGACGATGGGTTCATGGGTGCCTATATGGCGAAATACGACGGTGAAAAGCCGAATTTTGCGTTCTGGGGCGATGAGGAAGAGGCCTTCGCCAAGATGCGCGCCGGCTTCAAGCCCGACATCACCGGGCCTTGCTCCTACAAGATTCCCCACTGGAACGACGCCGGTATCCTGCAGCCCATCGATTCCGATCGGCTGAGCAATTGGTCGGAGCAGATCAAGTCGCTCACCGAGGTTCCGGGCACCATCATCAACGGCGACCGTATGTGGGTCTGCGAGGATTGGGGCCAGACCTCGATCACCTATCGCACCGACCTTGTCGATATCGAGGAAGAATCCTGGGGCCTGCTATGGGATGAGCGTTACAAGGGCCGTTTGTCGATGATCGACAGCCTGATCGACGGCGTCATGGTGGCGGCGATCTACGGCGGCGCCAAGGATCCCTACAACATGACCACGGAAGAAGTGGCCATGGTCAAGGACCTGCTCAAGAAGCAGTTGCCGTTGCTGCGCTTCTATTCGAACAGCATGACCGATGTCGAGCAGGCGCTGTCCTCGTGCGAGTTGGTCGCCGCGGTTACCTGGAACTCGTCGGCACTCGAGCTCACCAACCAGGGCCTGCTGGTTCGCTTCATGGTTCCCAAGGAAGGCGCCATGACCTGGACCTGCGGTCTCAGCCTGATGACCGACGCCGACCCGAAGAAGCTCGACCGTTCCTATGCGGTTATCGATTCCTATCTCAGCAAGGAATCTGGGTATTGGGAGATTATCGAATGGGGCTATGGCCACGCCAACGCGCGGGCCTTCGACAATGTCACCGATGACGAGCTCAAGGCGCGGGGTCTTACGAACAATCCCGACGAACTCATCAGTTCGGGTATTTTCCAGGAGCCCATCGGCAACGAGCCCGAGCTGCAGACCATGTTCGAAGAGGTCAAGGCCGGCTTCTAGGCGGTCATTGCGGTTCAACCTATAATACCCGCCGGATGGGCCGTACTCGACGGCCCATCCGGCGGGATGTTTTGGGGCGAGCAATTGGGCAACCGATTGCATAAGTGAGATTATTGAATGGCTGATCACGTAGCAACGGCCCCCAGGGCTGTTGCCAGTGCCCCGCGAGGGCCTATAGCCTGGTACCGCCGGGCCATGATGCGCAGCGAAGGCTTGCGGGGCTATACGCTGCTGTCGCCGACCCTGTTGCTCATGATATTGGTGCTGGCCTTGCCCATTGGCCTGCTGGTGACATTCAGCTTCTGGGGCCAGACCTATCTCGATTTCGACCGGACCTTCACGCTGGTCAATTATGCCAAATTCTTCGACCGGCCGATCTATGCCTACCTGCTGGGCAAATCCATGATGATGTCCGGGGCGGTGACCCTGGCGACGGTTTTGTTGGCCTATCCCATGGCCTATTTCATCGCTTTCAGGGTCACCAAGCACAAGCTCATATGGCTGATCCTCATCACCGTGCCGTTCTGGACCAGCTATCTGCTGCGGGTGTTCGCCTGGAAGATCATCCTGGGCTACAACGGGGTTATCAATTCCGGCCTGATGGAGCTTGGCCTGATTGCCGAACCCCTCCAGTTCCTGCTCTATAACCCCTTCGCCGTGGTCATCACCCTGGCGCACGCGTGGGCGGCATTCGCGATTTTACCGATCTATGTATCGCTGGAAAAAATCGACCGCTCCCTGCTCGAAGCGGCGACCGATCTCGGCGACAGTCCGGTCATGCGGTTCATCAGGGTCACCTTGCCCCTGTCCATGCCCGGCCTGATCGCCGCCAGCCTGCTGGTGTTCATCCCCACGGTCGGCGATTACGTGACGCCCAAGCTGGTCGGCGGCACCACCGGCATCATGATCGGCAATGTCATCCAATCGATGTTCGGCAAGGCGAATAACTGGCCGCTTGGCGCCGCGCTGTCGATTATCACGATGCTCGCCATCACCCTGGTGATCGTCCTGTTCCTGTGGGGAACCAGGAGTTTCAGGAAGCACGTGGCATGAGTACGTCGCTCTCTATTCAAGGGCCGCGTTTCGGCGCCCTCGGCGTTTACGCGCTCCTCTACCTCGCCTTCATCTATATCCCGGTGCTGTTCCTGCCGTTGTTTTCGTTCAACGATTCGATCTATATCGCCTTCCCTCTCAAGGGTTTCACCTTCGAATGGTACGAACAGATGGCGGCCAGCAACGGCCTCATCGCGGCGCTCATGAACAGCCTCAAGGTGGGCTCCGCGGTGGCGGTCGGCGCGACGATACTGGGCACCTTCGCGGCGAAAGCGGTCACTCGCTACAAGATACCGGGGCGCGGACCGGTGATCACTTTCATCATGATCCCGCTGGTCATCCCCGGAATAATCATGGGTATCGCGCTTCTGGTGATCGCCAATATGAGCGGGCTCGGCCTGTCGCTTTACACCATCGGCCTGGGCCATCTGCTGGTCAGTACGCCCTTCGCCATGTTGATTATGGTCTCGCGCCTGGAAGGCTTCGACAAGAACCTCGAAGAGGCGTCGCAAGACCTCGGCGAAAGCGCCTGGTCAACGTTCTGGCGGGTCACCTTTCCGTTGGCGCTTCCAGGCATTATCGCCAGCCTCTTGCTGTCGTTCACGATTTCTTTCGACGAGTTCATTCTCGCCTTCTTCCTCGCCGGCACCGATACGACGCTGCCGGTCTACATTTGGGGCCAGATGCGTTTCCCCGCGAAGCTGCCGGCCGTATTGGCCCTCGGCGCCTGTATCCTGATCGCGTCATTCTTCGTGGTTTCCTTCGCCGAATGGTTCAGGCGGCGCGGCACTTCTCCCCAGACCTCTTCCGGAATTTAGTAAATGAGCGCCATTAAATGAGCGATAATGATTTTATTTGGATCGATGCGGTGACCAAGGACTTCGGCGAAGTCCGCGCGGTCGACAACATCGATATGAAGATCAAGCGGGGCGAATTCTTCTCCCTGCTCGGGCCTTCGGGTTGCGGCAAGACGACCCTGCTCAGAATACTGGCGGGTTTCGAATCGCCGACCGTCGGCGAGGTCTACATCGATGGCCAGCCCATGTCCGCGGTGCCGCCCCATCAGCGGCCGGTCAATATGGTGTTCCAGAATTACGCCATTTTCCCCCATCTCGATGTCCGCCAGAACATCGGCTACGGCCTGCGTAAATCGGGCCTTACCAAGGAAGAGATCCACGCCAAGGTCGATGAGATGCTCGAGATGATCAAGCTTGTCGGCTATGGGTCACGGCGTTCGACGGAGCTTTCGGGCGGCGAGCGCCAACGCGTCGCCCTGGCGCGCGCCCTGATCAAACGGCCCAAGGTGCTGCTGCTCGACGAACCGCTGGGCGCGCTCGACAAGAAACTCCGTGAACAAATGCAGTTGGAATTGCGAGCCCTCCAGCGCGAGGTCGGCATCACCTTTGTCTTCGTCACCCATGACCAGGAAGAAGCGCTGACCATGTCGGACCGCATCGCCGTGATGTCCAGGGGTCAGGCGCTTCAGGTCGAAGAACCGACGGAACTGTACGAAGCGCCCAACTGCCGCTTCGTCGCCGATTTCATCGGCTCCATGAATTTCTTCGACGGCAAGGTAATCTCCCTCGACAACGGGCTTGCCACGATCGACGCCGGGCCGCTGGGCAGGATAAGCGCCAGCTGTCCGGCCGGCCATGTGACCCAGGGCGCCGATGTGCTGGTCGCCATCCGGCCCGAGAAGCTATCCATTTTGACCGAGATGCCCGACGACCAGGCGAATATGGTCGCAGGCCAAATCGGCCCCTCGGCCTATCTCGGCGACCGCAGTCATTTCTATATCAAAATCGACGGGCGAGACGAGCCGGTGGCGGTGGCGTCCCAGAATATGGAACGCATATCCGATCGGTTCTCCGGCGGCACCGACCGGCAAGTGTGGTTGACCTGGTCCCAGGAAGCGGTGGTTTTACTGCCGCCTGAGTAATCGATCCCATGGCGGCCTCCTATATCGATAGCTACTACGCGCGCACGGCGAGTTCCGGTGAGCCGCGCCCGCCGTTGGAAGGCGCGCTCGAGGCCGACGTCTGCGTGGTCGGCGGCGGGTTGGCGGGCTTGTCGAGCGCGCTCGGTCTCGCCGAGCGGGGCGTCTCCGTGGCGCTGCTCGAAGGCAACCGTGTCGGCTGGGGCGCGTCCGGGCGCAACGGCGGCTTCGTCTCCGGCGGCTTCTCGCTATCCCTACAGGCGCTGGAGCGGCGTCTCGGCCGGGATCACGCGCAACGTCTCCATGGCTTGAGCTGGGACGCCGTCGCCCTGATGCGGCGGCGCATCGAGAGCTACGCCATCGACTGCGGACCGATCGTCGATGGCGTGATCAGGGCTTCCTGGTTCGACGATGCGGACGGATTGCTGCGCGAGCGCGACTATATGGCTGATATCGCCGGCATCGAGGAGGAATTCTGGCCCCGCGAGAAGCTCCGTGAAATCTTGCTGAGCCCGCGCTATTACGACGGGCTGTTCAATCCGCGCGGCTTCCATTTCCACCCGTTGAATTACTGCCTGGGTATCGCCGGCGCCGTCGAGAGCCGGGGAGCACGGATCTTCGAGGGCGCGAGAGTCACCGCGCTCGATCTTGAGGGGCCGGTGAAAATTATTCGCACCGAGCAGGGCGAAATACGCGCCTCGGCGGTGGTCATGACCTGCGGCGGCTATATCGCCGGCCTGCATGGCAAGCTGTCGCGCGCCATCGTTCCCGTCGCCACCTATGTGGCGGTGACCGAGCCCCTCGGCGACCGCCTGCAAACGGCCATGCGTACCCCCTGTGCCGTCCATGACACGCGCTTCGCCCTCGATTATTACCGCCCCCTCCACGATAGCCGCATCCTGTGGGGCGGCCGGGTTACCGTGCGCCGGAGCGATCCAACCGACCTCGCCGGCCTCATGCGGGGCGATCTGCTCAAGGTCTATCCGCAGCTCGCGGGCGTTGAAATGGAGACCGCCTGGAGTGGTTTGATGAGCTATGCGGTCCACAAGATGCCGCAAATCGGCGAGGTCTCGCCCGGCGTCTGGCATGCCATGGGCTTCGGCGGTCACGGCATGAATACGACGACCATGGCGGGGGAGCTTATCGCCGGCGCCATCGCCGAGAATGACGACCGCTACCGATTGTTCGCGCCTTTCGGCCTGACGCCCACGGGTGGCCCCATCGGCGCGGCGGCGGCCCAGTTAACCTATTGGTATTACGGCCTGCGCGACGCCTTGAAGGCATAATGCGCCTGTGAGATGATCCGCGCGCTTTAAAATCGCCCAAATTTCCGAGGCTTGTTCATGCGCCAAGAAACGCTCCCCGCCACCGGCCCTCTCGATAGCAAGACCGGCATGCGCTACTCATCCTTTGTCGAGCGTACGACCGGGGAGGGGTCGCGCGCCTGGGAGATCCATGATCGCGCCAGCGAAATGGAGAAAGCCGGGCGCGACATCATCTTTCTGAGCATCGGCGATCCGGATTTCGATACGCCGCCGCCGATCGTCGATGCGGTGATGGAGAGCCTGCGCCAGGGCCGCACCCATTACACGGCCATGGCCGGAATCCTGCCCCTGCGCGAGGCCATCGCCGCCCGCCACCACAAGCTTACCGGCCAGCGGCTGGACGCCGACGCGGTGGTGGTCACCGCCGGAGCGCAATGCGGATTGTTCTCGGCCATGTTATGCCTCGCCGGGCCGGGCGACGAGGTCATCGTGCCCGAGCCCATGTATGTCACCTATGAGGCGGTCGTCGGGGTAACGGGCGCGCGGCTGGTTCGGGTGCCGTTGCGAGCCGAGCGCGGCTTTCATCTCGATCCGGACGATCTCGCCGCCGCGATCACGCCGCGCAGCCGGGTCCTGCTGATCAATTTTCCGCACAACCCGACTGGCGCGGTTCTGACCTGCGATGAACTCGAAGCCGTCGCCGAGATCGCCAAGCGCCACGACCTGTGGGTGGTCTCCGACGAGGTTTACGCAACGCTGACCTACGAGCAGCCCCATCGCTCGATCGTCTCCATTCCCGGCATGGCGGAGCGCACCGTGGTCGTCGACAGCCTGTCGAAATCCCACGCCATGACCGGCTGGCGGCTGGGCTGGACCCTATCGACGGGGGACATGCCGGGGCATTTGAAAAACCTGGCGCTCTGCATGCTCTACGGCTGCCCGCCGTTTATCCAGGACGCCGCGCTAACCGCGCTGACCAACGAGTTCGATGAAGTCGATATCATGCGCGCCGCCTTCCGCGATCGCCGCGACCTTCTCGTCGAACGGCTCAACGCCATGCCCCGCATTGGCTGCCTCAAGCCCGAAGGCTCGATGTTCCTGATGGTCGATGTGCGCGACAGCGGCTTGAGCTCGATGGATTTTGCCTGGCGCCTGCTCGAGACCGAAGGGGTATCGGCCTTGCCCTGCGATGGCTTCGGCCCCAGCGGCGAAGGCTATCTCCGGGTCTCGCTGTCGTCGCCGACCGCGGAGTTGAACGAATTCTGCGACCGCCTGGAGCGCATGCTGCGCGGGCTTAATAGCTAAAGAAGCTATCAGCTATCAGCGATCAGTTTTCAGCCTAGAAGTTCTAAGCTGACGGCTGACCGCTGACAGCTCTCTTCCTACAGCGTTTCGCGCACCTGGCGCAGGGTCGTCGCCAGCTTGTCGGTGATTTCGTCGAGTTCGGCGCGGCTTGCCGTGTAGGGCGGCGATAGGATGATGTGATCGCCGCGCCGGCCATCGACATTGCCGCCGGTGGGATAGCAGATCAGGCCGTTGGCGAAGGCGCGTGTGCGCACCTGGATGAAAAGCTGCATCTCGGGATCGTATGGTTCCTTGGTCTCGCGGTCGGCGACCAACTCGATGCCGATGAACAGGCCCCGGCCGCGAATGTCGCCGACGAAATCGAGATCGCCGATGGCCTGGCTCAACTGGGCGCGGAGATAATCGCCGTCGGCGCTCGCCTTCTCGACCAGCCCGTCCCGGCGAATGATCGTCTGCACGGCGAGCCCGGCGGCGCAGGCGGTGGTGTGGCCGGTGTAGGTATGCCCCGAGATGACCTCGCCATGGGCGTCGATGATGCGCCGGTGCAGAGGTTCCCGATAGACCGCGGCGCCGAGCGGCATATAGCCGCCCGACAGCCCCTTGGCGATAGCCATGATATCGGGGGTGACGCCATCGACGGCGAGCGCGCGCCAGGCGCCGCAACGGCCGACGCCGCACATGACCTCGTCGGCGATCATCAGCACCCCGGTGCGGTCGCAGATTTCGCGCAGCCGCGCGGCATAGCCCGGCGGCGCCGGCACCGCGCCGCCGGCGGCGCCGACCACCGGCTCGAAGATGAAGGCGGCGACGGTCTCGGCCCCGAGGCGCTCGATCTCCTCATCGAGCTCGTTCGCGCAAAATTCCGCAACGTCGCCGGGCGCCACACCGGGCGGCGGGCGATAGACATTCACCGGCGAGAGCTGGCTGCTCTCGATAAGGGCGCCTTCGTAGGGCGCGCGCCGGGCCTCAAAGCCCGATACGGACAGGGCGCCGAGGGTGTTGCCGTGATAGGATCGTTGGCGCGAGATGAAGCGCCGGCGCGAGGGCTCTCCGTTGGCACTGTGATATTGCAGAGCCAGCTTGAGGCAGGATTCTACCGCCTCGGAGCCGCCGGAGACGAAGACCATGCGCGTGAGATCGCCGCCCGATTCCTCGGCGATGAGCGTTTGCAGCGCTTCGAGCGGATCGCTGGAGAAGATATGGCGATAGCCGTGGGCGATGCGGTCGATCTGGGATTTTATGGCGTCGCCGACCTCACGGTTGCCGTGGCCGACACAGAACAGGGTGGGGCCGCCCGAGCCCTCGATATAACGATTGCCGTCGGTGTCATAGATATAAACACCCTCGCCGTGGGACACCCTCGGCAGGGCGTCGGATGTGGTGAAGCTGGCTGACGCGGGGTGTTTGTTAGGCTCTGACATTTTACGAACCTACGTCAATGAACCCGCCCCGCCAACCGGCGATATGGGTCTCTATTATCGCTCTTTGGTATAAAATGGCGCCATGGCATCTTCCGAATATGAATCCTACTACGCCATCATCCGCGCCATACCCCCGGGCCGGGTCATGACCTATGGCGATGTGGCGGCCTATGCCGGGCGGCCGCGTCAGGCGCGCCGGGTGGGCTACGCCCTGGCGGCGTCAAAGGGTCGCGATGTGCCCTGGTGGCGGGTGATCAACGCCGAGGGCGCGATCAGCCTGCGCACCCCGGACGGCGGCTCGGAATCCATGCAGCGCGACCTGTTGGAAGCGGAGGGCGTCGAATTCACCCTGGAGCGGCGGGTCCCGTTGGACCGTTTCCGCCATCGTCCCTAATCATCGGGCAAGAAAAAGGGGGACCGCGATGAGCGGCCCCCCCATAGGGTCGATAAGGCTTCAGGGTCGATTAGGCTTTGGGGCTTACGCCTTGAAAGCCCATTCGTTGGCGAACAGGTAGGATGTCGGGTGCATTTTGTAGCCGTGCACGCGCTTGTCCATGGCGGTAAACACCGAGCGCCAGAGCGGCTGAACGATGGGCCCGTCTTCCTGCATGATGGTCTCGAGCTGTTGCATGATCTTACGCCGCTCATCCACATCGAGGATGCCTTCGGCCTTGGTCAGCAGACTGTCGAACTCGGGGTTGTCGTAGGACGACTCGTTCCACGGCACGCCCGCGCGATAGGCGAGGCCGAGGACCATGACGCCGAGCGGACGATGGGTCCATGAGGTGAAACCGAACGGCACCTTGGCCCAGGTCTCCCAATATTGGGCGCTGGGCTTGATGTTGATGTTGATGTTGATGCCGGCTTCCTTCCACATCTCAACCATCGCCTGAACCGCGGCCTGCTCCCATGACACCGGCTGGATGACGATTTCGGCCTCGAAGCCGTTCGGATGACCGGCCTCGGCTAGCAGCGCCTTGGCCGCCGCGATGTCCTGGCTCATGAAGGGCAGCTTGTGATACTCGGGATGGATCGGGGAGACATGGTGATGTTCCCCGGCCGAGCCGAGACCGCGATAGGCCGCCTGCAGCACCTTTTCGGTGTCGATGGCGAGACGCATGGCCTTGCGCACCCTGGGATCGGCGAACGGCCCATTAGGCTTCATGCGCGCAACCCCGGTCTGCGCCGTGGTCACTTCATGAATATCCACATGGGGCAACGCCTTCAAGGCATCGAGAGTCAGCACGTCGGCGGTATCGAGACCATGCACCTGCTTGGAGGCGATGGCGCCCAGGGCGGCGGAAGAATCGTCGCCGAGATCGTGGAATTCGACGCTGTCCACATAGGGCCCTTCGCCCCAGTAATCGTCGCGCGCCTCCAGCACCGCGATCTTGCCGACTTCCTGGCGGACCAGGTTGAACGCCCCGGTGCCGTTCGAGCCGACGCCGAACTTGCCGCCTTCCTCGGGATCGATAATCAGGAAGGGATAGTGGAACAGATGCTCGGGCACCGCCAACTGCGCCTGCTTGGCGTTGAGCCGCACCGTATAGTCATCGATTATCTCGATGGCGTTGGAGGACCACAGCTCGGTGGTCTTGGCGTCGCCCTCGCCGACTTCGTTGAGCATATAGCCCTTCATCAGCCCAAGAACCGACGAACCGACGTCCGCATCGAGAACATGGTTGATGTTCCAGGCGACATCCTTGGCGGTGAAATCACGGCCGTTGTGCCATTTGATGCCCTTGCGCACATGCAGGGTCCAGGTCTTGAGGTCGTCGCTGGCTTCCCAGCTTTCCAAAAGGTAGGGGCGGGTGACGTTGTCGGCGCCGGTCTTGGTCAAATATTCGCAGACCTGGCGGACCTGATTGCTGTCGGTCGCCCAACTGAAGGTGTGCGGATCCGTGACCGCCAGGATGCGCATGGAGATGCGGATGGTGCCGCCCTTGGGAAGGTCGGCCTTGGCGGGCTTGGCGAAGTCCTCGCCGGTTACCTGGCCGACGAATGCGTAGGCGGCGCCGGCCGAGACGCCGAGAAGAGTCGCCGTGCGCAGAAATTCGCGGCGGTCGACTTTACCTTCGGCAAACTGTTGTTTCAGTGTGGGAATATACGAATGTTCTCGACGTTCTTCCATGGTTCAAAATCCTCCAAACGTTTCGCCGCCATTTATTTATAGCGATTGCCGTAAGTCGCGGCTTACACAACGACAGTTGGTCTTCATCCTTTTTTACTCGTCTCGTTTTGTCAACCTGCTTGGCCCCTGGGTGCTTGTTTTGGTTTTTTAGGCTGAAAGGGCGTTTAGCCTTCGCCGAGTTCGACCGCGACGAAGCGTTGCTCGCCGCTGCTGTCGAGCAGGAGAAGCACCGACTTGCGCTTTGCCTCGGCAGCCTGTTTCACCCGCTTGAGGACATCGTCGGGGGTGATGACTTCTTCGAGCCCGACTTCGACGATCACATCACCGGGCCGGATATTGCGTTCGGCTGCGGCGCCGTCGGGATCGACTTCGGTGACGATGACCCCATCCATGTCTTCGGCGATGCCGAAGCGCTCGCGGAGATTGGGGTTGATCGTGGCGAAGGTCATGCCCAGGGATTCGGCCTCCGCGCCCATCGCCTTGGAGCTCGCGGCGGCGGTCACCGTGCGCGGCGACTCATCAAGCTCGTCGATGACGACGCGTATGGTCCGCATCTCGCCCTTGCGCAGCAACACGACATCGACTTCCTTGCCGATCTCGGTGGCGGCGACGATACGCGGCAGATCGCGCATTTCAGGCACATCCTGGCCGTCGAACGTGAGGATCACGTCGCCGGGTTCGAACTCTGCCTTCTCGGCCGGGCTGTCCGGGGTGACATCGGCGACCAGCGCACCCGACGCCTTGTCCAGGCCGAGGGTCGCAGCGATCTCTTCGGTCACCGTCTGAATGCGTACGCCGAGCCAGCCGCGCCGGGTCTGGCCGAACTCACGAAGCTGCGCAATGACCGGCGCCGCGATCGCCGAGGGGATCGCAAATCCGATGCCCACGCTGCCGCCCGACGGTGAAAAAATCGCCGTGTTGATGCCGATGACCTCGCCGGCCATATTAAACAGCGGGCCGCCCGAGTTGCCGCGGTTGATGGGCGCGTCGGTTTGCAGAAAGTCGTCATAGGGGCCGGCGTTGATGTTGCGGCCGCGCGCCGACAGGATGCCGGCGGTCACCGAGTTGCCGAGGCCGAAGGGGTTGCCGATAGCCATCACCCAGTCGCCGACGCGGATGGCGTCGGAATCGCCGAAGGTCAAGGACGGCAAGGGCTCATCGGTCTCCACCTTCAACAGCGCTAAATCGGTCTTGGGGTCATGGCCCAGGACGATCGCCGGCAGTTCACGGTCGTTGGACAGGATGACGGTGATTTCATCGGCGTCCTTAATCACATGGTTGTTGGTCACCACATAACCCGAGGGGTCGATGATGAACCCCGAGCCGAGAGATTGAATACGGCGCGGACGGCCCTGTTCGCCGCGGCGCTGGCGCTCGAAGAAATCGCGGAACAGGTCCTCGAAAGGCGATCCCGGCGGCATTTCGGGCATCGCTCCGGGGCCGGGCGTTGTATCCACCGATTGGGTTGTCGAGATATTGACGACCGCCGAGGTCAAGGCCTCGGCGAGATCGGCGAAGCTGTCGGGCGCGCCGGGAGCCGGGGCTTGGGCATGGGCCGGCTGCGCCAGGGCGAACACGACAAGCACGGCGAGGACACCGAGCAGCCGGGCGAAGGCAATTTCCATACGCGGCAAGCCGATAGACGGCAACAGGGGGGCTCGCTGATCAGCATGAGCCGAGAGATATTTTCTCACTCGATAGTCTCCGATTAGGGTGAAAGCATAGGTGATTGAAGATAGCATACCACAGCTTGGTAATTGGTATGAATAGGTTGAGCGCCGCCGGACAGGCAGGAGGAGGGGGAGCGGTGCCCGGCGGCGCCCACGCAACGGTAGATCTAGGGAAGATCCAACGATCCGTAACGTTGCGCCAACCCTAATCGATGCCGGCTGAACGGAAACTGAGCGCTGCATTCACCTGCGGTTCATGTTCTATTGGTAGCTTCGCGGCCATGAAGAAACTGGGTTTTATCTTTCCGGCGGTCGTCCTGATCTTTCTGGCGCAGCCGCTTGCCGCGTCAAATCACGAGCAGGACAGCGCCCTGCAGGCCTTTCGATCGGGCGAGGTGGCGGGTTTGCCGCGTATACTCTCGCGCGCGCGCTCGACCTACAGAGGCCGTGTGCTGGCTGTCGAGCTGATCCGCAAACAGGCTGGCAATGCCGCCAGCCCGTGGGTCTATATGGTCAAGATGCTGACCCCTCAAGGAAATGTCATCATGATCTATCTCAATGCCAAGACGGGGGCCATCCAATCGGTCAAGGGACGCGGCGCCGAGGCCGCGCGGCGACAATGATGCATGCCCTGTATGAGGAGCCCGCCCGATGCGCCTGCTGATCATCGAGGACGAGCGCGAACTCGCCAAACAAATCGCCGATGCCCTGCGCGACGCCGATTATGCGGTCGATGTCGCCCATGACGGCGAGGAAGGCCATTATCTCGGCGAGGTCGAGCCTTACGATGCGGTGATCCTCGATCTCGGCCTGCCCAAGATCGACGGCCTCACCGTGCTCAAGCGATGGCGCGCCGCCGGCCACGATATGCCGGTGTTGATCCTCACCGCCCGCGACCGCTGGAACGAAAAGGTCGAGGGTTTCGACAGCGGCGCCGACGATTATGTCTCCAAGCCCTTCAGCATGGAGGAATTACTGGCCCGGCTGCGCGCGCTGATCCGCCGCGCCGCCGGCCATGCATCGGCTGAATTGGTCTGCGGCGACATTCGCGTCGACACGCGCTCGGGCCGGGTCAGCGTCGATGGCGCGCCGGTGTCGCTCACCGCCCATGAGTTCAAGCTGCTGTCCTATCTCATGCATCACCAGCGCAAGGTGGTGTCGCGCACCGAGCTGGTCGATCATATGTACGATCAGGACTTCGATCGGGATTCGAACACCATCGAGGTGTTTATCGTCCGTCTGCGTAAGAAGATCGGCGGCGACCTGATCAAGACCGTTCGCGGCCAGGGCTATCGGCTGGAGCCGCCGCCGGAAGAGCCGCCACGCCCGTGAAGATAAATTCGCTGAGCTTTCGCCTGGCGGCGGGCGCCGCCTTGTGGATCACGGCGGCGCTGGTGGTTACCGGTCTGGTGCTGTCGGGATTGTTCCGCGATTATGTGGAACGCGGTTTCGAGAAGCAGTTGGCCATGCAGCTCGACCGCTTGTCTTCGGTCAGCGAAATCGGGCCGGGGGGCGTTATCGAGCTCAAGCGTTTGTTTTCCGATCCGCGTTTCGAGCAGCCCTATTCGGGATGGTATTGGCAAATCGCCGGGAGCCGTCTCCCCCTGCTGCGCTCGCGCTCCTTGTGGGATCAGGTGCTGATCATCGTAGAGCATGCCCAGGCCACCGACACCCCGTGGCGCAGCGACGAGGTGGGACCCGAAGATCAGCATCTCTGGGTGTTGCGTCGAGCGGTCACCTTTCCCGGATCGCGCGGCGTGTTTCAGATTGCCGTGGCCGCCGACATCAGCGAGATGCACGCGGAAATCGCCCGGTTCACCGGAACCCTGGCTCTGTCCCTGGCGGTGCTCGGCTTCGGTCTGATCGCCGCCGTCATCATCCAGGTTCGCTATGGGCTGTCGCCCCTGGCGCGGCTGCGCGACGGTCTCGCGGCGGTGCGTTCGGGGCATGCCACGCGGCTCGCCGGTCCGTTCCCCGACGAGGTCACGCCGCTTGCCGAAGACCTCAACGGCCTGCTCGATCACAACGCCTCGGTGGTTGAGCGCGCGCGCACCCATGTCGGCAATCTGGCCCACGCCCTGAAGACCCCCCTGTCCGTGATCGGCAATGCCGCCGCCGCGGAGACCGGTTCCTTCGCCGAGACCACCCGCCAGCAGGTCGCCGCGATGAGCGATCAGGTCGACCATCACCTGGCGCGCGCCCGAACCGTGGCGGCGGGGCGGGTGCTCGGCGAACGCACCGGCGTGTCCACGGTTGCCGAGGAGCTGCGGCGAACCCTGACGCGTATTTACGAAGATCGCGGCATCAAGATCACCGTCGCCGGCAGCCAGGGGCTGATCTTCCTCGGCGAACGCCAGGATCTTCAGGAGATGATCGGCAATCTCATGGACAACGCCTGTAAATGGGCGCGATCCGAAGTTTGTGTCACCCTGGACCACAGCGACGACCGGCTCCGGCTTCGGATCGAGGACGATGGGCCGGGCCTTGAGAAGTCAGCCCGCGACGGTATCTTCGACCGTGGCCAGCGCCATGATGAAGCGGTATCGGGCAGCGGCCTCGGCCTGGCCATCGTCCGCGATGTGGCCGAGCTTTACGGCGGCGGGGTGAGCCTCCATGAAGCGACCCTCGGCGGTTTCGGCGCCACCCTGGATTTGCCGGCGGCCTGATACTGATTATCCTATTGGGCGACGGGGCGGGCTGTTGTATAGCGGTCTCATGTCATCGCCCGGATCACCTGTTACCGTCATCGGCGCCGGAATCGTCGGCTTGGCTTGCGCCCGCTGGCTCCAGCGCGGTGGCCATGACGTCACGGTCGTCGATCCGGTGGCGCCCGGTGAATCCTGTTCTTTCGGCAATGCCGGTATCATCAGCACTTCCTCGGTGACCCCCCTCGCCATGCCCGGGACCCTCGCCAAGCTGCCCGGTTGGCTGATCGACCCCAAAGGTCCGCTGGTGGTGCGCTGGCCCTATCTGCCGCGCGCGATGCCCTGGCTGCTGCGCCTTCTCGCGGCCAGCCGCCGCTCACGCATTCCCGCCATCGCCGATGCCCTGAGGGCGCTCAACGCGCCGTCGCTCGATGCGTTTAGCGAGTTGCTGGGGCGTGCGGATTTCGCCGATCTGATTCGCCAGGACGGCGTCATCAGCGCCTATGAGTCGGTCGCGGCACTCGATGCCGACGCCGAGGTCTGGGCCATGCGCAAGGCGCGCGGGGCGCTCTTCGAGCGGGTCGAGGGCGCCGCCCTGCGCGATCTCGAACCGGCGATCAATCCCCTTATTCCCTGCGCCATGTTCGTCCAGGACACGGCCCATACGATCAATCCCCTACGCATGGCGAAGACCCTGGCGGCGCGGTTTCTTGGCGATGGCGGCGTGATCGTCGAGAACCGCGTCACGCGGATCGAATGCGGCGAGCAGGGGCCGCGCACGCTGCATCTCGACGGCGGCGCGGCACACCCGGTCGAGGTTCTGGTGATCGCCGCCGGCGCCTGGTCACGTCGGCTTTCAAGTCCTCTCGGCAGTACCCCGCCGCTCGAGGCCGAGCGTGGCTATCATGTTACCATCGCGGAGGCGGGCATTGCCCTCAAGCGTCCCGTTTCCCTCGCCAGCCGGGGATTCTACGCCACCCCCATGGAGCTCGGCCTGCGCATCGCCGGCACGGTCGAGTTCGGCGGCCTCGATGCGCCGCCCGATTACCGGCGCGCCGATATTCTGCTCGACCATGGGCGTTTCCTGTTCCCCGGCTTGCGCGACGGTGGCGTCAGCCGATGGATGGGATGCCGCCCGTCGATGCCCGATTCGCTGCCGGTGATCGGCCGCTCGCCCCATTACGAACGGCTCTATTACGCCTTCGGCCACGGCCATCTCGGCCTCACCGAGGGCGCCATCACCGGCAAGCTGATCGCCGAGCTGATCGCCGGTAAGCCGACCAGCATCGATATCGACCCTTACAGGATCGACCGGTTTTAGCGCTTAAACGACGCCGTAGGCGAGCATGGCGTCGGCGACCTTGATGAAGCCGGCGATGTTTGAGCCCTTGAGGTAATTGACGTAGCCGTCGCCCTCATCGCCGTATTCATGGCAGCTCGAGTGGATGGTGCTCATGGTCTCCTTGAGCAGCTTCTGGAGCTCGTCCTCCGACCAGGATATGCGGGCGCTGTTCTGGCTCATCTCGAGGCCCGACACGGCGACGCCGCCGGCGTTTGCCATCTTGCTCGGCGCGAACATGATCTTGGCCTCGATATATTTATCGATGCCTTCCTTCGCGGTCGGCATGTTGGCGCCCTCGGAGACCACGGTGCAGCCGTTCTTGATCAGCGTCACGGCTTCCTCCTCCGAGACCTCGTTCTGGGTCGCGCAGGGCAGGGCGATGTCGCAGGGCACGCCCCACGGCCGGCCCTCATGGAACGCGCAGCCGTATTCGTCCGCATATTCCTTGATGCGGCCCCGGCGCACCTGCTTGAGGTCGATCATATATTCAAGCTTCTCGGGCGTGATGCCGTCGGGATCATGGATGAAGCCCGAGGAGTCCGACATGGTCAGTACCTTGCCGCCGAGCTGGGTGATCTTCTCGGCCGCATAGGTGGCGACATTGCCCGAACCCGAAATGATGGTGTTTTTACCCTCGATGGTGTCGCCCTTCACCGCGAGCATGTTCTCCACCGTATAGACCGTACCGTAGCCGGTTGCCTCGGTGCGGATCAGGGAGCCGCCGAATTCGAGACCCTTGCCGGTCAGCACGCCGACGAAGCGGTTGGTGATGCGTTTGTACTGGCCGAACATATAGCCGATCTCGCGCGCGCCGACGCCGATGTCGCCGGCCGGCACGTCGGTGTCCTCGCCGATGTGGCGATAGAGCTCGGTGATGAAAGATTGGCAGAAGCGCATGACCTCATGGTCCGATTTCCCCTTGGGGTTGAAATCGGCGCCGCCCTTGGCACCGCCCATGGGCAGCCCGGTCAGGCTGTTCTTGAAGGTCTGCTCGAAGGCGAGAAACTTGAGAACGCTCTGAGTCACGTTGGGATGGAAGCGAATGCCGCCCTTGTAGGGCCCAATGGCGTTGTTGTTCTGGATGCGATAACCGCGCTGGGTGCGAATTTGGTGTTCGTCGTTTTCCCAGCAAACCCGGAATGTGATCACCCGGTCCGGCTCGGCCATGCGCTCGAGAATCTGGTATTCGGTATAGACCGGCTTGTCGATTATGTAGGGGATGACCGAGGCGGCGACTTCTTCAACCGCCTGGTGAAATTCAATTTCCCCAGGGTTGCGTCTTACGACGCCGTTCATAAAATTCTCAAGCTGGTGCTCGACAGTACTTCCCCTCATGGTGCCTCTCCTTCGCAATAAAATTTTTTAAACAGGGATCAGCGGCGCCGGTGAACGTGATTGCCGGATGCTTGTCCCCGGCCATGCTTTTGCACGGTTCCAGGTTTCATTATAGGCAGGCAAACGCTGTCCACAATGAAATTGAATTCGTTAACAAAGCGCTAAAAGTGATAGCCGTAGATCAGGCCGACCGTATCCAGGCCTTCGTTCTTGTTGGTAAGCTTGGCGTTCGACATGTGATCGAAGCGGATCGCCAGGGAATGCAGCTGGTTGAAGCGATAGCCCAATTCGGCGGCGAGATAGAACAAGACGCGCGATCCCAGTTCCTTGCGATTCAGAAGCGGGGTCTCCAGCTTGCCCGTATGGGCGGCGCCGCCGGCGGCGAAGGACACGAACGTCTGGCGCCACAGGTTCCAATCCCAGTTGCCGCCGAAAAACAGAGTGTTGGTTTCCTGGGAGGTGTTGATGTTGACGCCGATGAAGGGGCGTGGATTGCCCAGTACATCCCATATGTCGCCGCGCAACGGCAGGAAGCGTAACGCCATGGTGATGTCGACGCTGCCTTCTTTGTTCCGGCCAACGACGCCGGTGTCGTGATGGACGACGCCGAAGCGCAACTCGCTGACGCCGAACGCCGAAGCGCTGGCGGCGGGGCTGCTGCGCTTCGGGGACGAGGTTGTCATGGTGGGCGCCGGCAGGACCACCGCCGGAGCGGCGCGAACCGTCGCCGCGGGTTGCGGCGGCGCCGGCTGGGCATAAATCTTCGGCGGGGCCGGCACATAGGGGGCGGGCGCATAGGATGAGTAGGTCGGCGCCGGTATCATATAGGGCAGGATGAGCGGCATTTGCGGCGGCGCCGGCAAGCCGGCCGCGGCGGCGATGAGCGACGCGAAGCGGGGAAAGGCGATGCTCGCCCGCCGGGCAATAACCTGGGTGTAGTCGGGGGCGCGCCGCACCGCCGCCGAGACGATGGCCGAGACCGCCCCGGGATGGCGCGCGATGCCCGCGACCACGGCTTCGGCGATGTTCGACTGGGAAACATTCAATCGGGTGCGGTCGGCAATCTGGGTTTGCTGGCCGCGGTTGGCGATGTTGGCGCTGAAGGCGGCGTTCTTGGCCGCAATTTCGCTGAGGCGGATGGCGTTCTCGATCGCCTGGGCGACATCCTCGGGCAAGAGCGCCGATTGCGCCGCCGCCGATTCGGCCAGGCCCGCCGTCCCCGCCAGGACGGCACAAAATACCAGCCGGCGCGCCAGCGCGCGGATTGACAAACCAAGCGTCGAGATATTCATACCGCCCCGCGTTCCCATAATGAAATCAACTTATTCATCGGCTGATCACCCTATCCCGCCACCCGCCGACCCTCAAGGCGCGTTTCGCACTTTCCCTGCCATGCGCCGCCTGATAACAAGGTTAGGCGAGGCATGATCGTGGCGATGTGAAAAATCGAGGAGAAGACCATCATGAAGAAGGGTGCCCTGGGGCTTGATGACGAGCTCTATGATTATCTCCTGAGGGTATCGCTGCGCGAGGCCGACGTTCTGCGCAGGCTGCGCGAGGAAACCGCCGCCATGCCCCTGTCGATCATGCAGATCGCCCCCGAGCAGGGTCAGTTCATGGCGCTTCTCGTCGAGTTGATGGGCGCGGTGCGCGCCATCGAAGTCGGTGTCTTCACCGGCTATTCGTCCCTCGCGGTAGCGCTTGCCCTGCCGCCCGAGGGCCGCATAACGGCCTGCGATATCAGCGAGGAATTTACCGCGGTGGCGCGGCGCTATTGGGCCGAGGCGGGGGTCGACCATAAGATCGATCTTTTCCTGGCGCCGGCGATTGAGACCCTGGATGGGTTGATTGCGGATGGTGCTTCGGGAACCTACGATCTCGCCTTCATCGATGCCGATAAGACCGCCTACGCGGACTATTACGAACGCCTGCTCATCATGCTGCGTCCCGGCGGCTTGATCCTCGTCGACAATGTCTTGTGGAGCGGCCGGGTCGCCGATGCCGTCAGTAACGACGATGACACCATCGCCCTGCGCGCCTTCAATGAAAAGCTCGCGGTCGACGAGCGGATCAGCCTCAGCATGCTGCCCCTGGCCGACGGCCTGACCCTGGCCCGGAAGCGGTAAGCGCCATGGCGGATACCGACCATGCTTCGGGCCACGCTTCGGGCTGGTACGCCGTGCTGGCGGAACCGGCGCCGGCGCGGCGTCTTGCCGGCGAGCAGGCTGCCGATTATGTGGTGGCGGGCGCCGGCGTTACCGGCCTGGCCGCCGCCCGCCGTCTCGGCGAGCTGGCCCCCGAGGCGCGCATCGTCCTGCTCGACTCCCACCGTATCGGCTATGGCACCTCGGGGCGCAACTCTGGATTTGTCATCGATGCGGCCTGCTACACCCCGACCCACGATGCCGATTACAACCGCCACATGCTGCGCTTGCTGCGGGCCGGCTATGGCCAGCTCAAGTCGCTCATCCAACGGCATGATATCGATTGCGACTGGTCGGAGGCGGGTCATTTCTGCGCGATCGTCAACCCCCGCCGGACGCCCCTGCTTGAAGACATATGCCGCTCCATGGACGCCATCGGCGACGATTATGAATGGCTCGAGGGGGCGGCCCTCGAAGCGCTCATCGGGACGCCCTATTACCACGCCGCGATCCGCCTGCCGCGAACCCTGTTGTTGAACCCGGCGGCCCTGTGCCGGGGGCTGGGCGAGACCCTGCCGCCCAACGTCGAGGTCTATGAAGACTCGCGCGTCCTGAAAATTCACGCCGGCGAGACCGTCCGAATCGAATGCGCGGAGGGTACGATTGCGGCCAAGAGTCTGCTGCTGGCGACCAATGCTTTCACCCCGGCGCTCGGTTATCTCAAGCGCCGATTGCTGCCCTTGTTGCTTTACGCCAGCCTGTCGAAGCCGCTCAGCGAGGCGCAGGCCGCCGCCATGAGCGGCGCGCCCGAATGGGGCGTCACCCCGAAGGCCGCCATGGGCTCGACCATCCGGCGCGTCGGCAATCGCATGGCGATCCGCAGTATGGCCCGCTATAGCACCGATTTCCGCATTGACCGGGGCCTCGAGGCCCGGCTGCAACAGACCCACCGCGAGCTGCTCACCAGGCGCTTTCCCATGCTCGCCGAGCTTGAGATGGACCATAGCTGGGGCGGTGTCGTCGCCATGACGGAGAATTATGCGTCCGTGTTCGGCCGCCTTGAGCCCGGCGTTTTCGCCTCCCTGGGCTATAACGGCGTCGGCCTGGCGCGGGGAACGGCGTCCGGCGCGGCCCTGGCCGAATACGTGCTCGGCGCCGAGGTCGACCTGATCGACGATATCGAGGCCCTGGCCGGCCCCGGCCGCTACCCGCCGCGCCCCTTCCTCGATATCGGCGTGGCGGCCGGCATGGCCTGGAAACGCCTGTGGGTCGGCATCGACCGTTAATCTCGGGCGCCCTCGACGATTGACCGCCAGGTTCGCGGCGCTTCCCAGCCCAGAATGTCGTGGGCGTGGCGGCTGTCGATCAGGCTGGCGGTCGGGTCGGCGGCGTAGCGTTCGGGGTCGCGAACCTCGGGCAGAGTGCCGAGTTCGTTCGCCAACGCCGCCAGGCTGTCGATCGGGCCGATGGTGTCGCGGGCGGCGACGTTGAAAATATCGAAGGCACCGAAATCGACCTCCAGCGCGCGGCGGAAACAACGCGCCACGTCCTCGGGCATGACGTAGGAACGCATTGCCGACAGGGGCTCGCCGAAGGGTTCCGCTATGGCCGAGAGATCGAAATCCGCAATTCCCGCCGGATCGCCGGCTTGAAGCTTGGCCAGATTGTCGACCTCGCCGATGATCTCATGGCGGATGATCAGGGAGGGGCGCAGGCAGGCAATCTGGGTCACCCCGCGGCTGGCGAAGCCGCGCGCCACAACTTCGCCGACCTGTTTGCTCAGGCCGTAGGCGCCGATGGGGTTGAGCGGATGGGCCTCGTCGATAGGCAGATAGCGCGGCGGATAATCGGGGTTGTCCGCACCGAAGCCGAACGCCGAGGAGCTGGAGGCCATGATCAGCTTCGAGATGCCCCGGTCATGGGCGGCCTGGAGGATATTGAAGCTGCCTTCAACATTGGTCTCGAAATAGCGCTTGGGGGTGGTCTCGATGGCGTCGTCGATGGCCGCCAGGTGAACCACCGCGTCGTGACCTTCCAGGGCGCGGTAAAGCCCGTCGAGGTCGAGGATGTCGACGGTGATATGGCGCTGCCCCGCCGGGCTTGTCGATGAGAGGCCGGGGGCAATATCGAGCACGGTGACGTCAGCATGGCGCGATAGCTCGTCGACCACGAAGCGCCCGAGACGCCCGGCGCCCCCGGTGACGGCGACACGATCGAATCTCAAGGCGGACTCACGGCTGTTGCTTCTTCGCCCGGACCGCGGCGTCGAGGGCGGCAAGCAGGGTCTTGCTCGTGCGTTCGTCGATCTTGAGACCGGCGGCGGCCTGGTAAATCCGGATGGCGCCCCGAGTCGCGGGGCCGGTGAGGCCATCGACGATACCCGTATAAAGGCCGAGGGCTGCGAGGCGGCGCTGGATGGTGAGCACCAGGGTGCCGAAGCCGGAGGTCTCACGCGGTTGGGCCCGGCTAATGGTGGCGGCGATCACGGACAGTTCGCCACGGAGAGTTTCAGCGCGGATGTCGCCGGCCGCCGCTTCGTCGGCGACGAACCGCTCGGCGAGACGCGTCCGGTAGGCGCGTGCCGTCTCGGCGACTTGGGTCGGGCCGGCCATTGCCATGGTCAGCCAGGCATAGGCATCGACGGGATTGCGCTCGACGCCGAGACCGTTGGCGAACAGCAGGGCGAGGTTGGTCTGGGCATCGGCGTCGCCCTGCCTGGCGGCGGCAAGAAACCAGCCATACGCCTCGTAATAGTCTCGCGTGCCCGCATCCCCGAAACTCAGCAGGATGCCGAGATTGGTCTGCGCCGTGGCGAAGCCCTGCTCGGCGGCGAGGCGATACAAATTCGTGGCGGCGCCGGCGTCGCGGGTTAGCTGGATGCCGTTCTCATACATATGGCCGAGATTGGTCTGGGCCGCCGCAAAACCGGCATTCGCCGCTTTTTCGTACCATTCCACCGCCAGCGCCATGTCCTTCGGCACACCCTCGCCGTGATAATACAGACGGCCCAGGTTGTATTGCGCCGCGGCCAGCCCCTGGTCCGCCGCGGCGCGGTAGAGCTGGCCCGCCAGGGCCACATCGGGGGCGATGACGGTGCCGCGCTCATAGGCCACGGCCAGGTTGTATTGAGCCTCGGCGACGCCCCGCTTGGCCGCCTGGCGATACCAATCGAGGGACGTCTCGGAATTGGCCTCGACGCCGTCGCCGGTTTCGTACAGCCGGCCGAGCCGGGTGAGGGCGGCGGGCATGTGGCGCTCGGCCGCTCTTTTATAAAACCCGATAGCGCGGTGGACCTGGGGTTCGCCCAGGACTCCGCTCTCATAGAGCGCCGCGACGTTATAGAGGGCGTCGATATCGCCGCGCTTGGCCAAGGGCAGCCAGAACTCCAGGGCGGCGTTGTAATCGTTACGCTGAAAGGCCGCCCAGCCGTCGGCAAAATCGGCCCGCGCCGGGGCGGCCATGGCCAGGGCAAGAACAAGGGTCGCCAGGCTGACGAAGAAGGCGCGGGCGATTTTCTTCAAAGGGGCTCCCCACAACGGATTAATACCAAGGAGCGATAATAGAGACCCCTAGAGATCGTGTCCGCTTATTCCCGGGAAGGAAGGAAGCCGCGAGCGATGCCTTCGCATCGGTTAGGCTTTCTGACGCACTCCGGGGGTGAGCGGACACGACCGCAGGCGGCTTCCCGTGGCTTTCGCCAATGAGATCGGAAGAGCACACGTCTGAACTCCAGGCACGATCAGATCTCGTATGCCGTCTTCTGCTTGAAAAAAAAAAGAAAAAAAAAGAAAAAGAAAAGAAAAAGAAAAAAGAAAGACAAGAGGA
>ERZ813253.54-NODE-54-length-46467-cov-26.722896_pt1 | contig 46467 bp, 35 predicted proteins | sample MGYA00520893_ERZ813253 | MGnify/ENA primary metagenome ERZ813253 (study PRJEB31669, sample SAMD00080414) | marine metagenome | biome: oceanic hadal pelagic zone biome; feature: marine hadalpelagic zone; material: sea water | place: Pacific Ocean:Izu-Bonin Trench...
TCTGCTTTAGAAAATTTGCAGAGTATATTATCAGAAATGCAGGAGATTCAACAGGGTTTTCAATCTGCAACTACAAAAGAAATGTCTTCTAAATTTCAGCACGTAATGAGCGATATATTGCATTTATCCAAATCCCAAGAGCAATTACAAAGTGAAACTGAATCAATCCCATCACATTCTCCCAGATTAGGAGAAATGGCCAGTCGACAACAAATGGTTCAAGATCAATTGCGTCAAATTATGGAACAGTTAATGGAATTATCCCGAAAAACGTTTGCTGTAACACCCGAAATTGGCAAAGGTATGGGAATGTCTAATGCTATGATGCAAGAAGCAATAAATGCTTTGTCACAGCGAAATGGACGCGGTGCAGCAAAAAGCCAGCAACAAGCCATGAAATCATTGAATGAAACAGCCATGGCTATACATCAATCTATGAAACAGATGCGCTCATCCGGGTCTGCAAGCGGTTATGAACAGTTTTTGGAACAAATGAAAAAAATGGCAGGTCAGCAACAAGGAATAAATAATCAAAGTATGCAGTTGGCCATGGGGCAAATGGCCGCAGCTGCGCAACAAGGACTTTTGCAAAAACTACTGCGAGAACAAAGACAGGTTCGTAAATCTTTACGGGAAATGATGGATGAGATGCGGCAATCCGGCGAAAAAGGGCTCGGTAATATGGGTGGAATAGCGCACGAAATGGATGAAGTCCTTAAAGATTTAGAGCGCAGGAGAATTTCCAAAAAAACGGTTGATAAGCAACGGCGAATTCTCTCGCGCATGCTGGACAGTCAAAAATCCATGACTCAACGAGGTGAAAAAGAAGAGCGTAAAAGTGAAACGGCAACTGAAATATTGACCAGTGGCCCAGCTGGTTTACCCACTGATTTAGGACAGCGTCGAAGCCTTACTTTAGAAGCCATGAATCGCGCTCTTAAAGCTGGATATCCCCGGGATTATCAATCCATGATTCGTAGATATTTTAATGCCATCAGTGAAAATAATTTTATTACGTTGCAAACGGATACGTTGAATGCGAATTAAATTTTTCATTTTTATCATTTTGTTGTCCGTTTGCATAGCTCAAATCAACGTTCAAGCTTTAGATAAAAGTGGTTTGGAAAATGCATTGTTAATGGAACGCAAAGGAGATCTGCTCGAAGCACAAATAATCTATGAATTAATTATGGAAACAAAGCCAAAAAACAGGCAAACCTACAATCGATTAAAAAATATTTATAAACGAACAGGAAATTACAAGGCCGCAGCTGAATTAATTAGCAATTGGTTAATACATTCTCCCCATGATCTGCAACAGCAAATTGAACTTGGAGACATTTATTATAGCAGCGGTAATCAGGAACAGGCAGAATATGTCTGGAATGCATTTATTCAACAGTATGGTCAAAACTCAAGTGCATACCGCATGTTGATACACACATTCAGCCGATTGGGGTTGGGTGAAAAAATGATAGAATTAGTTCATACAGGAAGAAAACAATTTTCCGATCCGGATTTTATGGCAATGGATATGGGGAACTATTATCAATCCAGACAACATATAGAAAAAGCGTTAACTGAATATCTAATTTTTGCTAAATACAACCCTCGTCAGCAAAAAATGATACTGGATAAAATATTAATATTTAGCGATGAAGAAGAGTCCATTCCCATCATTGAAAATCACCTTTTGAAAAGTACAGGTGAAGCTCCCGAGAATATTCACTATTTTCTTTCAGCTCTTTATTTCAAAGTGGGAAAATATGATGAATCTTTGCAGCAGCAATTGGCTATATCTGTAGATAAGCAAACTCGCTGGAAAGGTTTAAATACATTTGCAGAAAATTTGCGCAAAGAAAAACAATTTACCCTGGCTATTCAAGCTTATCAAATTTTGATACAGGAAATTCGCAGAAATCCTAATGAAATAGAATCGAAAGAATTGGGGAAAGTTCTTTTAGGCCTTGGGCACGTCTATGAAGACCAAATCCTCCCTCATCAAATAAGCAATTCCCTAGTTTTAAACAGCATTAATAATGTGTTTTTCTCAAGCGGGTTTTATCAGGCAAATACAATTTCCATGGTCTCAATGGAGCAGGCAATTATTTTATATAACACAATTTTAAATGAACTTGAATCAACAACCTTTCCCCCCAAAGCTCACTATAGGTTAGGTGAAATCCAGTTTAAAGTCCTGCAGGATTTAGACGGTGCATTACGGGCATATAATACTGCTTTATCATCTAATCCTGATCAAAAACTTGCTTTCAAAATTCACTCTAGCTTAATTGATCTGTTAATTGCAGAAGGTAAAATTAAAGAGGCACAATTTTATATCAACCGGCTTCCCTTAAAAATTGCAAAAGAGAATAAAACTCAAATCCTTATCAAATTCTTAAAAACTGCACTGTTCGATGGTAAAATCGATAGTTCAATTATAATGATTGACAAATATATCATGGACTTAACGCCCATTAATATTCATTTCAATGACTTTATGGAATTGCAGTCAACACTCCATTCACATGTGACTGATGGATCTGAATCTGACAAGGAAGCTTTGCGTCATTATCTGTTGGGTGAAAAACTATTAGCACAAAATAAATTATCAGAAGCAGTAACTGTATTCGCAAATATGCGTATAAATCAACCCACCTCAAAAATTACAATTACAGCTGCGGTCAGAGAAATATTCAGTCGTTTACAGCTGGGACAAACAATTGAATTAAAGCAAACATTGCAATGGTTAAATGAATCAGCGGATGGTGATAAAGGCCTTGTGCTCTCTGGGGAGATTTCTGAATTCATTGAAAACGATGTTGATTCAGCAATTGTTTTTTATGAACAACTCTTACAAAACCATCCCAATTCATTAATGATAGAGCCTGTTCGTAAACATATCCGTGAATTAAAATCTAATCTGGAAAGCTGATGAAACGATTTTTACTTTTTTGCTTTTTGGTACATTTTTCTTACAGCCAAAAATTATTGATCCCAATGGACATGGGGCAGCGCGATCATTTGAAAGCATACGGATTAACTTTTTGGATATTGGAAAATAATGTCAATGTTGAATGGTTATTGAATTATCGGGGTGGAACGTTCATGACAGATTCAAGTCCGGCAATTGAAAAAGAGTGTCGAATTCGCGGTATAAACTATGAGCTGATTAACGCATCAGAAACCATGGCTATATACAGTCATATTGAACAAAATAACATGGATGTGGTTCTATTGGAGAAAGCGCCAAAAATTGCCATTTACACACCACCAAACAAGCAACCATGGGACGATGCGGTTACGCTGGCCCTTAAATATGCAGAAGTCCCATATGAAACACTTTGGGATGAAGATGTTTTTCAAGGGAAATTAGAAAAGTATGATTGGCTGCATTTACATCATGAAGATTTCACCGGACAATATGGAAAATTCTATCGCAACTATCATTCTGCACCTTGGTATATTCAACAGCAACGGGAATTTGAAGCCATGGCAACGCGACACGGTTTCCCCTCTGTTCATGAAGAAAAGAAAGGTGTAGCCAGGGCCATAAAAGCTTTTGTGGGTACGGGTGGTTTTCTCTTCGCCATGTGTAGTGCAACGGATTCGTATGATATTGCATTGGCTTCTGAAGGCGTTGATGCTGTTCATTCAGTATTTGACGGAACTCGCATTGATCCAAATGTTCAGAAAAAATTGGACTATTCAAAATCATTGGTTTTTACAGATTTTACCCTCATGTCCGACCCTATGATTTATGAATTTTCCGATATCGATTATCCGCCGAGTCATGCTCCTGTACTCCGCGGCGCAGAAGCTGACTATTTCACGCTCTTTGAATTCTCTGCTAAATATGATCCAGTCCCCTCTATGCTCACACAGAACCATGTTCCCGTTGTTAAGGGGTTTATGGGACAAACAACCGGTTTCCATCGCGACAGAATTAAACATCATATTGTTATCATGGGTGAAGACCCTACCACGCCCCAGGTGAAATACATTCACGGAAATTTTGGTAAAGGGACTTATACTTTTCTCGGTGGTCATGATCCGGAAGATTACCAGCATTTTGTTGGTGACCCGCCGACAGATTTATCTTTGCACCGCAATTCACCTGGATATCGCTTAATCCTAAATAACATCCTTTTTCCGGCAGCCAGAAAAAAAGAACGTAAAACATAAAGACTGATTGTTTGATTGAATGACAAAACTTAAATGAGATATTTAACTCCAACACTTTCAGATTTAGAAAAAGCAGCAGAGCGAATTGCTCCATTCGCTGAAATAACACCCATTTTAACGTGTTCGGCTATCAGTGAAATGGTGGGTGCTGAATTATTCTTCAAATGTGAAAATTTTCAAAAGGTAGGGGCCTTCAAATTCCGCGGTGCCTGCAATGCCGTTTTCAGTTTAACTGATGATGAAGCAGCCAAAGGTGTCGCAACACATTCATCAGGGAATCATGCTGCAGCACTTTCATTGGCAGGAAAACTACGCGGAATTCCCGTTTACATTGTTATGCCCAGCAATGCACCGGAAATTAAAAAACGAGCCGTAAAAGGATATGGCGGAAGAATTACATACTGTGAACCGACCTTAAGCGCCAGAGAAAGTACTTTGAAAATAGTCATTGAGAAAACGCATGCATTTGAAATTCATCCGTTTAATGATGAGCGAATAATCGCCGGCCAAGGCACTGCAACTTTGGAGCTTTTAAACACAATTCCAGATTTGGATGTTATTATTGCACCGATCGGTGGTGGCGGATTGATTTCCGGAACGTGCATTGCTGCAAAAGGAATAAACCCAAATATTACCATTATGGGCGCTGAACCCAAAGGAGCTGATGATGCGTACCTATCTTTAGCAAAGGGTGAAATTGTTCCCCAAACAAATCCCAACACTATTGCAGATGGATTACTATCTTCATTGGGAAAAAAGACATTCCCCATTATTGCAGAACACGTTTCAAAAATCCTGACTGTCAGCGAGAAAAACATCATTCGAGCCATGAGGCTTGTTTGGGAACGGTTGAATATTATTATAGAACCATCTTCCGCAGTTGTATTAGCTGCATTGTTGGAGCATCCAGAAGAAAACAAGGAAAAGAAAGTTGGTTTAATCTTCTCCGGTGGTAATACAGATTTAGATCACCTTTATTGGTAATGATTTGATTATAATTCACGAAAACCAATTAGAAAATGCTATCGCTCTTTCTATACAGATTCCTGAATTTGAACGACCGTATGAAATCGAAGAATACGAAAAACGTTTGAAAGGGAATCATTTAATTTTAACAGCTCATGGGGATGAAACTACATTTGGATTCAAAATTGGATATGACCGTTTTTCTGATGGTTCATTTTATAGCTGGATGGGTGGTGTACTTCCGGAATTTAGGAGACAGGGCGTTGCAAATACATTGGCTGATTACCAAGAAAATTGGGCAAAAGAGCAGGGTTATAAATCCATTAAATTAAAAACCAGAAATAAGCATGAGAGCATGATTACCTTCGCCTTTGAACGTGGATTTGATATAATTGATTCTGAATCAAATGAAGATATCCGAGAAATGAGAATTTGGTTGGAGAAACATTTGTAGAGCGAGATATGCCTCGCCACTATAAATAAAATAATGGTAATTCAAAATCAGATCATTTTACCTTCATTCCCGCGGGGATTTCATATTATTACAGACGAAATTGTAAAGGCAATTCCGGAGATAAAGGATATTTCTGCCGGTTTACTTCATGTTTTTATTCAACACACATCCGCATCACTGACCATTAATGAAGATGCAGATTCAACGGTCCGAGACGATTTTGAATCGCACTTTAACCAAATGGTACCAGAGAATACGCCTTATTACCGTCATACTTTTGAAGGCTCCGATGATATGCCAGCCCATTTGAAATCAGCCATTTTGGGGTCATCTGTGAGTATTCCCATCACGGACGGAAAACTAAATTTGGGAACGTGGCAGGGGATATATTTATGTGAGCACAGAAACCGTGGGGGAAGCCGCAAATTGGTGGTGACAATTCAAGGTGAATAGAAAAGTAACCAATGCACTTGGAGCGATTGGGAATACACCCATCGTGAAACTAAACAAAGTCGTTTCTGACCACGCGGCGGATGTATGGGTGAAGTTAGAGGGTGGAAATCCCACCGGTTCATACAAAGACCGTATGGCCTTGGCCATGATTGAAGGTGCGGAAGCTCGTGGTGAGCTCAAACCAGGAATGACCGTGGTAGAATATACCGGTGGCAGTACAGGTTCCGGACTGGCATTTGTGTGTGCTGTGAAAGGGTTTGATTTTCATGTGATTTCTTCTGATGCGTTTTCTAAAGAAAAATTGGATACCATGCGGGCTTTCGGAGCCAATTTGGAAGTGATTCACAGTCCGTCTGGAAAGATCGATTCGAATCTCATTAATCAAATGATTGACCGGGCAAAAGAATTAGCAGAAAGAGACGATTATTATTTCACTGACCAATTGAACAATTCGGATATTATTAAAGGATTTGAGATCATGGGACGTGAGATATTAGAGCAAATGGAAAACCCAATAGACGCCTTTACCTGTTCTGTGGGTACCGCAGGTACTATCATGGGCGTATCGAATATCTTATTTAATTCCAGGCATCATACGAAAATCGTTGCATTAGAACCGGCTTCAGCGCCCTATTATTCTAAAGGTAAATCAGGCGGGAAACATCATGTGGAAGGGATTGGCCTTGGATTTGAACTACCCCTTTTGGATAAAAATAATTACCATGAAGCACGGGGCATTGATGAAGGTGAGGCCCGAGAAATGGTACGGCGACTTGCAAAAGAAGAAGGTATTTTTGCCGGCACATCCAGTGGAATGAATGTGGTGGGCGCTATTCAGCTTGCAGAAGAATTGGGAGAAGGGAAATCGGTAGTTACGGTTGCTGTGGATACGGGATTGAAGTATCTTGATGGAGATTTGTTCTAAAAAAACCTAATCCTTTGGGCCACAGCTCATATTTGCTGGAACAGCAATATCAAATTTACGTGGGTAAGAACGTTCTTTCCTTTTTTCTGATTCTATAAACTCCTCTTCTTTTATCACATCGCCCACATTGGGATTCCATTGTCGTTCTTCACCAATTGTTGAAACTGTTAGTCCTTCATAATTATGGGCTGGGTAAACCAACGTTTCGTCCGAATATGTAAAAAGTTTGTTTTTACAACTAGAGTATGTATCCTTTGCTGAACCACCTTGGAAGTCCGTTCTCCCCGTTCCCCCAATAAATAGAGTATCTCCTGTAAATAGTTTATTATCTATATAATATGTTATACTTCCTTTTGTGTGTCCTGGAGTATGGATTGCAGTTATATTTTCTTTTCCTAAATTTATTTGATCTCCATCATCTAACAAGACATCCGCACCCTTTACTCCAGATTTAGATCCAAAGTAAATTTTAACATTCATATAATGTCTTATTTTGTTTGCTGCCGTAATATGATCAGCATGCACATGGGTTTCCAGAACGCCAACAAGTGTAAGTCCTAATTTTTTAATCAGCGTTGTATCTCGAGTGAAATTTTCTAGGACTGGATCAATAATAACAGCTTCTTTTGATTCATCATCAAATATTAAGTACGTATACGTACAGGTGTCTTGATCAAATAATTGTCGTGTTTTAATCATTTTAAATTCCTTACCTATACCAAACAGTTCTTTAATTTAAAATGGGGGTGTTTCAAAAGATTACACATTATGTGTTTTGTTTCACCTCATTCCAAATATCATCCATTTCCTCCAAATTTGATTCTTCCACTGTTTTTCCCCTCTTTCTTAATTCCTCTTCTACTCGTGCAAAACGGTCGGTAAACTTTTTATTGGTTTTTCGTAAAGCATCTTCAGCTGGGATATCTAGAAATCGAGCCAGGTTTACAACAGAAAACAATACATCACCAATTTCTTCGGCAATGTGCTCTTTCGTGTTTTCGGATTGCGCTTCTTTCAGTTCCTGAATTTCTTCGTGAATTTTATCCCAGACTTGTTCCACTTCATTCCAATCAAATCCGGCATAACTTGCTTTTTGCTGAAGGCGTTGAGCTCGGATCAATGCGGGCAATGTTTTGGGGACACCATCTAATCGTGATTTTCGATTTTTCTCTTTATGCTTTTCTGCTTCCCAATTTTGTTTAGCTTGAAATGCTTCATCTGCTTTGGCATCTCCAAAAACGTGGGGGTGTCTTCGAACCAGTTTTTCATTCACATGATCCAATGAATCATTGATACTGAAATGACCATTCTTTTCTGCAAGTACTGCTTGAAAAACGACATGAAGCAAAATATCGCCCAGTTCTTCTTTTAGTTCCGGCCAATTTTCATTATCCACGCTTTCAATAACTTCATACACTTCTTCTAAAAAAAATGGTAATAACGATGCATTCGTTTGCTCACGGTCCCATGGACAGCCATCCGGTGCTTGTAAGCGCTTAATAATTTTGATCAGTTCATCAAACTTTTCGGCCGCTGAATTATTCATCGATTATTTTCCTCCATTGGCATTGCTGTAAATATTCATCTTCTTTCCCTGTCATTATCGCTTTATCAGCTGCTTTTTGATCATCATAATTCAAAAGATGTAAACTACCATGAATAATCAATCTTCCAATTTCTTTAGCAAAAGGCTCGCTAAATTCAATTGCATTTTCTTTAGCTCGGGGAACGCTGATATAAATTTCACCTTCAATACTTTTATCTTCGTAATCATTCAAGCGAAAGGCAATTACATCCGTAAGTTGGTCTAAATTAAAAAAATCCTTCTTCAGTTTATTCAATAGACTATCATCACCAAAAACAATCGCAACATCATCAGCAAGATATCCTTCTTCTTCAAAAACTGAATTAATTATTTTTTGGATAATGGATTGATTAAATCCACTGAAAGCTGGATCTACATCAACTGTAATTGGCATTAGACAGCGATTTGTTTTTCTTCTGGATATTCAATGCGGATATGATAAATCCCTCTTAAAACCGGCAACATGCCCGTTTGACCATCCACTCTACCTTTGATCCTGCGCAGATCATCAATAGTTAATGGGCATTCGTCCAATTGTGTATCATCCAGACGCATTTTAAAGATTTTGTCAATCATTTCTTCCACTTTGAAGATATCCGGTTCCTTTATGGAACGCACAGCAGCTTCAATAGCTTCACAGAGCATAAGAATGCCTGTTTCTTTGGAATTTGGTTTGGGACCGGGATAGCGAAATGCATATTCATCTACAGCTTTCCCATCAGATTTTTCCAATGCTTTACGGTAAAAATATTCAACGCGAGTTGTACCATGATGCATTGGAATAAAATCACTTATAATTTTTGGTAGTCCGTATTCTTCTGCAAGCTTCAGCCCTTCACTTACATGATTACGGATAATTTTGGCGCTCATTGATTCCGTAAGTCCATCGTGTTTGTTTTCACCGCTAAACTGATTTTCTATAAAATACTCCGGTCGTACCATCTTACCGATATCATGGTAATAGGCACCCACTCTGCATAATAGAGATCTCGCATTAATAGCATCTGCACACGCTTCGGCCAGGTTTCCCACCACAATACTATGATTGAATGTGCCGTTTGCATCGCGCTGCATTCGCTTCAAAAGAGGATGATTGAAATCCAGTAATTCCAAAAGTGTTAAGTCAGTCGTAATACCAAATGTGACTTCAACAATTCCGATCAATCCATAAGTAATTATGGGTGTAAGTAAGCTGGCGACCATTAGGTAGATCAGATCAATCTGCATATCAGGCCACACATGACCTTTATAAAGCCCGTGGGCCAACACCACAAATAAGCTGGCAACCATCATGGCAATGATAGTTGTAATAAATTGGCTTCGTGTTCTCAAACGGCGCACCATATACATGGCGACAGATGAAATAAAAATAATTGTAATAATGAATTCCAGATTGTTGCCGATTAAAATACCGCTTAAAAGAGTGATGGAAATTGTACCCATAAACCCAATCCGGGCATCAAAGAGTATTGTTAGCAGCATGGCCGCAACACTAATGGGGATTAAGTATTCTGAAAACTCAAATCTGAAAACAAAAAGATCTGTTAAACCAATAATAATTGCAAAAATCAATGCAATAAGTAAAACCAATTTTTTATCACTAAAAATGTAACTGCGATACGTGAGTAAAAATGTAAAGAAAAATGATATGACCACTGCAATCATCATTAAACGACCGAGGTAAGAAATTACCTGATCCCAACCTTTTTCACGATTTTCCAGTTTACCTATGGCAATAGAAAGCGATGTAAGTTTTTGATAAATATCGGGAGTAATGCGCTGATTCGCGTCAATAATCATTTCATTTTTCAGCATAATTCCCTGGTTTCGCGGAACTATGTCTAGGCGATTTTTCTGGCGTCGTTCTGTTATTTCTTTACCATATATAATATTGGGCTTCATGAATTCTACAAGAATGTTATACCCTAATTCTCGGCGAATATCCGCTTCATCACTGTAGAGTGAATTAATCTCTTTTTTAGAGTGCGTCCAAGCGATATTGAGATCATTCAATTCTTCTGGTTTTAATAAAATGGGTATATCGCCCTGATCAATTGACACTTCATCACTAATTATTGCGGCAACATCAATATCGACAATCCCTTCAGCCCATCTATTTTTACAAATCTGCAATAATTCTTCATAAAACTGATCCAATGATTGATTAGACTGAAAAGGTTCTTGAGGATCTAATATTGAGAAGCGTTCATTTTCAGTTGCTAATGTAGGATAATCTTTTTCGTATTGATTCTGCAGTACAACACGTGTAGTGCTATCAGCGCGATACATTGATCGGACTTCTTCATATTTTTCATCGTGGCGGTAGCGGTAGAGTAGTTCTTTTGTTTTATCCAATTGATCTGATGCAGATCGAATTTTTGTAACCAAAAGAAAATACTCTCGCAAAGCAATTATTTGATTCTGTACTCCTTCCTGATTTCGTTGAAAAAGATAGGGTTCAGAACGAAGCGCTTCATCCAAATCAATCTTAAGTTTTTCTTCGGTTTTCAAGATGGGAAAATTAAAAGGAGCTATAACAGGATCCCGTGTTATATCATCCACTTGATAACTATATTGCAATCCTCGGCCCTGATGAAAAAACAAAGACACTACGATGACTAAAACAATAAGTATGCCTATTTGTACTGAATTTTTCAGTAAAACTTCTTTTGCATTCGTGATGGAATTTTGAATTTGTTTTGAAGTAATCACGCTACTTTACTAAATGTTTTAATTAATTCTCTGGAAATAATTATGCGTTGAATTTCACTGGTGCCTTCTCCTATTTCCAAAATTTTCGCATCCCGAAAAAATCGCTCAACATCATATTCTTTTACATAGCCATAACCGCCATGGATTTGGATGGCTTCCGTTGTAACGCGCATGGCTGTTTCGCTGGCGAAGAGTTTTGCCATGGCTGCTTGTTTTGTCACATCCCTCCCTTGGTCTTTCATCCAGGCAGCATGGAATGTTAATAATTTTGCTGCTTCTATCTCCGTGGCCATATCAGCCAGTTTAAATCCGATTGCCTGAAATTTATGGATTTCTTTCCCAAATGCTTTCCGTTCAGTAGAATATTGGAGTGCTTTTTGATAGGCACCTTCTGCTGTTCCGCAAGATAATGCAGCAAGAGATATACGTCCACCCGTTAATGTTTTTAAAAATGTTTTAAATCCTTCGGTTGGCTGTCCCAGTAGATTTTCTTTCGGCACGCGCATATTTTCAAAAAATAACTGTCTTGTATCACTAGCGCGCCAACCCATTTTCTTTTCCTTGGGACCAATTTTTAATCCCGGGTTATCCGTTTCAACAATGAGTGCGCCAATACCTTTATTTTCACCATGCTCAATAATATTTGTTGTTATTGTTAGCAATCCTGCAATACTTGAATTTGTAATAAAGATTTTCCCGCCATTTATGACATATTCATCCCCATCTAATTCTGCAGTTGTTTTTGTAGAACCGGCATCACTCCCCGCAGAAGGCTCTGTAAGTCCAAAAGCGCCTAATATTTCTCCTGAAGCTAATCGGGGTAAATATTTTTTCTTTTGTTCATCTGTCCCAGCAATAGCGATAGGTAATGAGCCTAAAGACGTATGAGCTGCCATTGTAATCGCAACTGACGCATCCACTTTGGCTATTTCCATCACAGCAGCAGCATAGGCAACAGTATCCATTCCAGCTCCGCCGTATTCTTTTGAAATGGGGATACCCATGAGGCCTAATTCAGCCATTTGAGAAATTATTTCCTTGGGGATTTTACCCTTTTTGTCCATGTCTTGTACAATAGGAGCAATCTCCGTGTTGGCAAAATTTCTAACCATTTTAACTAGCATGGTATGTTCTTCGTTGAAAAATAAATTATCCATAAATCAATTTTACCACTTTATGGCGGCTGACGCCCATGAAAAACCAGAACCAAAAGCAGCTAAAATAATATGATCTCCCGTAGAAAATTTTCCCTCCTCAAACGCTTCGCACATTGCGATGGGAATTGTAGCGGCTGTTGTATTGCCGTAGCGATGGATATTGCTGTAAACTAAATCCAAGCCAACGCCCATTCGTTTAGCGACTGCTTCCGTAATCCTTTGGTTTGCCTGATGAGGAATTACTTGTGCTATGTCATCCAGCGTCAAATTATTTTCATCCAGCGCTTCTTGAATAACTTCAGGAAACCGCCGTACGGCATGTTTAAAAACTTCGCGACCATTCATCATAAGTCGGTGGCGTTTTTGCTCAAGCAATTCATCTCTAATCCCCCGGTCCTTAAATTTAGAACCGGGTATTTCAACCCATAAAGCCCGCATATACTTTCCTTCGGAATGAAGATGGGTGGATAAAATTCCACTATCATTTTCAGTTTGCTGCAGGATTACAGCTCCGGCACCATCACCAAAAAGTACACCCACGTCGCGTCCAGCTGGACTTTTTTCCAGAATGGAAGACAATACATCTGTCCCAACCAATAGTATTGTTTTACACTGGCCACTTTTAATGTATTGATCCGCAATGGATAAACCATAAATAAACGCGGCACAGCCAACACGAATATCAAAAGCACCAATTGTTTGCATGCCCATACGTTCCTGTAGTTGGACAGCAACGCCGGGGAAATAATAATCAGATGAAACTGTTCCGACAATTATCATATCAATATCGTCAGTTGTAACTCCAGCTTGGGACATGGCTTTTTCACTGGCAAGCAATGATAAATCAGATGCGCCTTCGCCTTCTATAACCCATCTGCGTTCTTCGATGCCACTGCGGGATCGAATCCATTCATCGTTTGTATTCATCATTTCTTCTAAATCTTCATTTTTGATGATTTGATCCGGGACTGAAAAACCCATACCTGTTATTGTTGTTTTTATCATGTTTTAGCTCGTTTAATATCTCTTACATTTAATTGAATTGTTGTATTTCCTTGCCATTCATTTGTTTCTACGACACAGGCAATATCGACTGGTTGACCTGTAATCAGCAATTCGTATTTGCTCGACAAACCGAAACCGACCGCTTGAAATGATTTTAGACCTTGTTTGATTTTAAATCTTAAGTGCTCCCCTGTTTTACCGATAACTTTTGGAGCACCGTCTATATCTACATTTCTAATTGCAAACTTCGGACGCATATTCCCCGGACCATAAGGGCTTAATTTATCTAAAAAACCCATAAAGCGGGGTGTAATATCCTGCAAGGACATTTCACTATCCAATGTTAGTTTAGGCTGTAGATCTTCTTTGGTCAATTGTTCATTTGCAATCCGAATAAATGCCTTTTTAAAACCACCCAATTTGTTGGAAGAAACAGTCAGTCCTGCAGCCATAGGGTGGCCTCCATAACCGGATAAATGCTGCTGACATGCAGAGAGTGCTTCGTATAAATCAAAACCGGGAATACTCCGCGCCGATCCTTTACCTACCCCATTTTCCAATGCAATGATGATAGTTGGTCTGTTGAATTCTTCTTTAATCCTAGAAGCAACAATTCCCACAACACCATGATGCCAGCCTTCATTGGCCAATATCAGAGCATGCTCATTTTTCAAATCTGCTTCTGCATTTACTTTTAACAAAGCTTCATCTACCACAGTCTGTTGTATGAACTGGCGGCGTTTATTTTCTTCATCCAATTCTTTCGATAATATCCGAGCACGGTGTACATCATCCGTTACTAATAATTCGACCGCTCTGTTCGCATCTCCCAACCGTCCGGCTGCATTGATCCGAGGGGCAACACTGAATACTAATTGGCCAACAGTAATATTTCCTTTCAAACCTGCCAATTCCAATAATGTTTTTAAACCAGGTTTTTTTAATTGATTCAACATGGATAAGCCGTAATAGACTATGGCTCTATTTTCATCTTTTATAGGGACAATATCTGCAGCAGTGCCTAATGTAATAAACGGTAAAATTTCTTCATAATCAGTAAGAGGAATATTTAATTCATTTCCTATTGCTGTAATTAATTTGAATGCTACACCACCTCCACACAATCCTTTAAACGGATAGTTGCAGTCTTTCCTTTTAGGATTTAAAACTGCAAACGCATTGGGGAGTGTTATATCTGTGGTGTGATGATCCGTAATAATAATATCCACATTTTTATCATTGGCATAATCCACCTGTTCAAATGCATTGATACCACAATCACAGGTGATAATAAGATTAATATTATTATCTTTTGCAACATCAATGCCCTGAAAAGATAAACCGTAACCTTCCTCTGCCCTATCCGGGATATAATATGACACATCAGCACCAAATTTTTGGAATGCACAAAACAGAGAGGCTGCTCCGGTTGTGCCATCCACATCATAATCACCAAAAACCATAATGGGTTTGCCTGATTTAATATTTTTTAATACGCGTTCAACAGCTTTGTCCATATCCTGCATAAGAAAGGGATCGTGAAGCATATCCAAACTCGGATTAAAAAAAAGATTTGCTGAATCCAGATGCTGAATTTTTCGATTGGCTAAAACGGTGGCAATGACTTCCGATGTTCGAAATATTTTTCGGATGGAATCCACACGTTGTTTTTCAGGATGTAAGATTGACCATTTCATTAAAGTTTAAAAGCGTTGATCATTGAAAAATATAGAATTTATTTTGTATCCCGAATATCAAAAAATAATGTGATGACAATTTCTGAGTCGACCTATAAGCCGAGTTCTGTACCTCTCGATCCGCCAGCTGGCGGACGAGAATCAGTGGTCATTTCTCTGGACCCAACCTCGCGATTGGATTCTAGCAATCTACCCGCCCCTAATAAGGGACTGTGAAATAAGAACATTCACATCTTACTTTGCTCTTTTGCATATCTTCTACGTTTTAAACGTATTAAATAAACTGTGGCTATTTGCAACGTTTATGCCTTGAAAACAAACAAAATACCTACGTCAATTTTGCACATGTTATTATTTCACAATCCCTAACGACGCGAACAACGTCTTGGAGCCTATTCGATCTTGCACCGGATGGGGTTTACCTAGCCCCCGATATTGCTATCGGAGCTGGTGGTCTCTTACACCACCGTTTCACCTTTATCCCGAAATTTAAATATCGGGAAAGTCTACTCTCTGCTGCACTATCCATATCCCAAGTAAAATTGGGACTCCTCCCGTTAGGAGGCATCCTGTTCTGCGGTGCCCGGACTTTCCTCCCCGATCCGTCCCGATAATCGGGACAAATCAGAGTAACCACTCAGTCGACTCAGTTTGTCAATTAACTATGAAATTTACTATATATAAGAAGTATAAGAAAAATTAATCATTTTTTTTTGCCGGCCAATACAAAAACCGACTGCACACATCACAGGTTTCCAAACTTTTAGCTAGTTTTAATTCAGCTATTTTTTGGGGAGGAACGATTGACCCGCACCCACCACATGATGTACCCATTGTTTCAATAACTGCCATGCCGTCGCGCGCTTCAAATACACGATCGTATTTTGCAATTACAGATGCTGATAACTCATTTACGATTCCCTCGCGTTCAGATTCAAGACTGGTTTTCTTTTCTGAAGATTCAGCTAATAATGTTTCCAAATTTGTTTTTCTAATATGGAGGCTATCTGTCAATGATTCTAAATTATTTTCACGTTCCTCTGTTTCAGCAGAAAGAGTATCCTTCTCTTCGATCAATTCGAATTCGTTCAATTCTATATTATTTAATTCTTCTTTCAGAAAATCAATTTCATGGGATAATGCATCATATTGTTTATTTGTTTTAACCAAGAATAACTGATCTTTCAATTTATCTATTTTACTTGTGAGCTGTTTTACCTGTAAGTCTTTTTTAGAGACCTGCAATTTAATTTCCTTTATTCGGGTTTTACTTTGATCAATTTCTTCTGTTAGTTGCTGTTCTTCTTTGGTTAATTCTTCAACTTTTACAGGTAAATCGCCCAGTAATTCACTAATCTCCAGCAATTGGGTATCCACTTCTTGTAAATTAATTAAAGATGATGTTGAATTCATTTAATGACTCCTAGTTATAGATACAAAAAATGCACCTGTGCAGGTGCATTCAAAAATGGGTTTGGAAAAATCTTCCGAGGTGTTTGTTTAGCATTCAATTAAGAACACCCCTTTCTTTTTGATTAATTATTTTCATATAGACGGTAAATTTAAACATATTTCACTTTATTATAAATAACCCATTTCCTTAATTCTTGAAATAATTTCTTCTACAAGAACTTCAGGGGTCGCACCTGCAGATGTAATTTTTATTTCTGGGTTTTTGGGTTCTTCATATGGATCGTCAATCCCTGTAAATTGTTTTAATTTTCCTTCACGGGCCAAGGCATACAACCCTTTTACATCCCTATCTTCACATACAGCCAAAGATGTATCCACATAAATTTCAATGAATCCGCCTAAAGGTGAAATTAATTCACGATTATAACGACGATCTGCGTGATATGGGGCTATGGGAGCACAAATGGCAATACCGCCATTTTTTGTAATTTCATTGGCAACAAACCCAATTCTTCGAACATTAATTTTGCGATGTTCCTGGGAAAAACCTAATTCGCTAGACAAATTTGTTCGGACAATATCACCATCCAAGAGTGTAACAGGACGGCGACCATCTTCCATAAGTTTTACCAATAAACCGTTGGCCAAGGTTGATTTTCCCGATCCTGACAGCCCGGTAAAAAATATAGTGAAACCGCGTTTATCCAATGCAGGACGAAAGCGGCGCAATTCAGCAACCACTTCGGGATAGGAAAACCATTCGGGGATTTCTTCGTCATTTCGCAATCTATCGCGAAGGTCTGTACCGGAAATCATGTTGAATTCTTCATTTTCGCCTAATTCATCTTTGGGGACGTAGGCATCTTTAGATGGTACGTATACCATAAGCTGAAAGGGAACCATTTTGATACCCAGTTCTGCTTCATATTCTTTTAATAAATCTTGAGCGTCATAGGGCCCATAAAATGGTTGACCATCTTTGCCTGCGCCGGGACTTGCGTGATCGCGGCCGACGATAAACATATTACAACCAAAATTCTTGCGAATGATAGCATGCCAAAGAGCTTCTCTGGGACCGGCCATACGCATAGCTAAAGGGAGTAAACTCAACATGGCAAGATCTTCTGAGTATTTTGGTAAAACATATTTATAACATCTTACTCGAGTATAATGATCTACATCACCGGGTTTGGTTAAACCAACAACGGGATGGATTAACACTTTTGCATTATGTTCAGCTGCTGCGCGAATAGTGAGTTCTACATGGGCTCTGTGCATGGGATTTCGAGTCTGAAAAGCAACTATATTGTCCCAACCGTTTTTATGGAATAATTCCCGAACTTGAACGGGTGTACGGCGTAGTTCCGTATAATCATACTGCTTGGGCAACATGAGTCCTTTTAACGGTCCGCCTATATAGATTGGATTGGATTCGTTTAAGAGGTAATTGACAGCCGGATGGCTGTCATCTGTTGTTAAAATGACTTTTTCTGCTTCAGTTGTTTTATTCGGTGTCCAGATGGATTCAATTGACATAACAGCAATGGTAAAACCTTCTTTATCCTTGAGGGCTAGTTCATCTGATATTTTTATTTTTTCTGCACAGTCTTCAGTGACATCTAACGTAATGGGAATGGGCCAAATTGAGCCATTCTGCAAGCGCATATTTTCCAACACTGAATTGTAGTCCGCTTCATTCAAAAAACCATTTAATGGTGAAAAACTGCCATTAAGTATCATTTCTAAATCGCAAATTTGGCGATCATTCAATGTCCATGAAGGCAATGATTTTGCTTTATTTTTTAATGCGGATGCTGCTTCTGAATCCAGAACTAAATTGCGGAGTTTTCCGCCGTGTGCTTCAACTAATGACATAATAATATATTTATACTCTTTTTATTGGTTTAATAAGGCGCGGAATTTATAACATAATCCTTTTAAGTTGATATTTTTTTAGTCAAAAATTATGATGCTTTATGTTACAAAGATGCAAGGAGATTAACCCGATATCCGTCAACTTACAAATCGCAATGACAAGTTTTTTTCTTTTTTATTATAAACATTATAATTGTCATTACGAGGAAAGTAATGACAAAGTAATCTCCTTGGGTATGTAAAAGTCCGGAGAATCATGATACCTTTACGTTTACTGAAAGAAGGAGATTGCCGCGTCCTTCGGACTCGCAATGACAATTGTTGGAGTTTTGTGGTTGTTTTATGTTAGGAGATCACTGCAAGAGCCTACGGTTCGGGATAACAGTGTAAAGTCAATCAAAAAGGCGGTATTAAATACATCCCCCTGAATCCCCCTTTGATAAGGGGGACTTTTTTTATGTTATTTTAATCAAACAGGGATGCTTGACCTGCAATTAAATTACACCCTATGAAAAAGGTGATTTTGATTGGACTAATCTCGATATTCGTTTTGTTCTTTAACCAAGTTGACTGGAATAGTGGAAATAATACTGCACCTTCTCTTGCACAATTAAATAACGAGATAAAGGAAATGGCTTTATTAACTCACACAGATTTGTACAATAAAGAATTGCAAAAATTGTCTTTTCAATTTAATCAAGAACCCTTTTTACGCATGAGTCAGCGCTATAGCCGAAAAATACTTTCTTCTTCTAAAGCTAAAAACACACATGTCATTTTCCCATCTAAAAAAACTGTTATAGAAACTGTTGTTGAAAGAGCAGAGCCTTTAAAATATATCCTGCAGCGGATGGAACTCTTATCGGGATCATTCAAACAAGCAAAAATCTATGTCACTGTAAACAGTTACGATAAAACTGCATTGAGTAAATTATGCAGGCGAATTCGGGTACAATATGATGAATACACCAGTTTGGTTATTTGTTTATACAGTGAAACTGAAACAGGAATAGCTCTGGCCAAGGGAGAAAATGCACATTTTTCCGGAAAAGATATATTTGAATCATGGTTGATTTTTTATTCTTATCACCCTGTTGAAGGTGATTATTTTGACTATAATCCAGGAAATTATTTAAAGTGAATAAAGTCAAACCAGGATTCTTACGCTAACGTATCCGACAGAATAATGCTCTGATCAGGGGAAAAAATACTTATTTGGTAAACGGAGAGTGTTGTCTTTTAGATTTTTGATATTATTTTTAATGGTAGTTTATAGGTAGTTGTTAGGTTTATTGAGGGAATACTAATTATTATATAGAAATATTATAAAATAATAAATCAAATGAATAATTAGTCGTTTTTGGGTAGTTGACCTAAAATAATGTTATTTATAAAGAATGAAGCTTAAGTACAGATATGAGGAGAAATGAAACAATATATTGTAGCTGCATCTATAATTACAGACAGCAGTATTAATATAAATTATAACAGTCTTTTTCAGATGACTACTATTGTAACTACCTTCATTTATACCGAGAAGAATCAGTATATTTATGCATTTAGTAATCAGCAGAAATTAAAGTATTGTTTATTTTATTAATCACATCTAATATAGGGTAGTTATATTAGTAGTTGACATATTAATTAAGCATATGTACCTTTGAGTGTTGAAATTAGAATTTATTTGTAATAATTATAACAAAAACAGACATCTATATACATGAGTAGCATTTATCGCAAAGGCGGGCAAGATGGTTATTATTATTATCAGGCATACGTCTATAATTCAGAGACAGGGAAAAAGGATAAGCGCATATTTCATTCTCTAGGAACCAAGGAACTGGCCGAGGCAGAAATACAGCAGGCAGAACTTGACATCAAGTATGAACGACAAGAACACACGGTCCAATCTAAATCAAGATTCACATTTCTATCGCAATATAAACGCGCAATTGCCTTGGTTATGGTGACTGCAATGGCGACTGTTCTTTTAATGAACATTTTTCAAGCGAATCCTGAACCACAGAAGGTATTCAATAAACAAATTGTAACGCCAATTGCAATTCCGGAAAAAATAACCACAAATACTCTTGCAGATGAAACAGTTCCTATTCCAAAACAGCAGGTAATAATAGATGACGCACCCATTATAGTTATCAAGCCTGAATCAAAACCAAAACCAGCAATACCCAAGCTAACCATTCCGAAGCATACCGTGATCCGGATAGAAAGTATTTCCAGCATATTCCAACAGGGCAAAATCTATGTCACCGTTGATGATAGGGTCAGTACAGAAAGGCTAATGCTGCTATGTAAAAGTTTAGCCGAACAATATACGGAATTTTCCAACATCGTAATTTGTCTTTACACCAGTAGTTCGGTGGGGATCGAACTGGCTAACGGGACAAATAAAAACTTCAGTGTGAATGATCACAAAAAAGCTTGGCTAGCCTATTATTCCTATAACCCGGTTGAAGGAGATTATTTTGATGATGAACCGGGTAAATATTTAGGTTCTTGAGAAGCATAAAATTTTAAAAATGTGTAATTATTTAATTATTAATAACTCGAGGTAACAAGTGCGTTTAATATTCAATATCATATTAGCGATTTCTTTTGTATTTGCCCAAGATGCAGCAGACATCAAGAAAAAAATAATAGAATCGGGATTATCTGAATCCCAAATCCGGCAGATAGCTAAACAGCGGGGCATGAGCGACGCCCAGGTCGATGCCAAGGCCAAGGAGTTGGGCTTGGGAGATAAAGCCGCCGAAGGTCAGGCTTCTCAACCCACCATTGAAGATATTCCAGAAGTTAGGACAGAAGATGTGAGTATCGAACTTCCGGAAGCAGTCAGTGAGGAAGTTATCCAATTAGAAGAACAATCATTAGACATCATTGGCGAGAAAACAATTGAAACAATAATTGATGATCGTGCAAAGGAAACAGTAATAGAAACAAAAAGTGAAAATATTATTGATATAGAAAAATTAGACATTATTGATCAGGATGAACTGGAAATTGTGGATGATAAACTCATTCTTGAATCACAAACCCAAACCGGTAGACAAGCTCTTTCATATTTTGGATACGAGATTTTTCAACGCGACCCTGCTGTATTTCAATCATCGGTGTTTGGTGCAGTAGATCCAAATTATAATATAGGCCCTAATGATGAAATTATCATTATGCTCTGGGGGGAAACACAATTCCGCCAAGTACTAACTGTAGACAGAGAAGGGTTTATTTTCATCCCAGAAGTGGGTCAGGTTTTTGTCAATGGTTTAACCATGGATCTGCTGGAATCAAAATTATTCAAAGTATTATCGCAAAGATATTCAAGCCTCATTCGTTCAAATAGTGGGAGTGCTTCCACTTTCCTTGATATTAGTTTAGGAAATTTGCGGCCACTACGAGTCATTGTACTTGGAGAAGTCGGACAACCGGGTGCATACCAAGTAAGTCCCTCAACTACTCTTTTTCATGCTCTGTATTATTTTAATGGCCCAACTACTTTAGGTTCACTGCGTGATATTAGACTCATCCGCAGTGGTAAGCAAATCGCATCCATTGATTTTTATGATTACCTCCTTTCCGGGAAAAAAATTGATGATATCCGACTGCAGTTAGATGATACGATTTTCTTGCCAAAGAGAGGAAAAACTGTTTCCATTCAAGGGGAAATAAATCGCCAAGCCATTTATGAACTTAAAAAAGGTGAAGGGCTGAAAGACTTAATCGAAATAGCAGGCGGATTGCGTGTAAGTGCGTATATGAATCGAGCTCAAATTGACCGGATAGTTCCACCAGGGGACCGGGATGCATTGGGAATGGATCGTATGTTTATTGATGTTGATTTAGGGCAAATCCTGGAAAGTAAAAAGGGATTTGCTTTAACAGATGGGGATAAAATTCAGATTTTTTCTATCTTGGATATGAGACAAAATACTGTGGAAATAAACGGTGCTATTGTTCGTCCCGGACGATACGATATAAACGAAGCCATGTTCTTGAAAGATTTAATCCTAAGAGCAGATAGTTTGGTGGGAGACGCCTATTTGGACAGAGTAGATTTGGTGAGAATAAACTCAGACTTTACAGAAAAAATCCTCAAGTTAAATTTAAAATTGGCATTAGAAGGACATCCGGATCATAATATCGAATTGAAGTCTTTGGACCGTGTAACTGTTTACGGTAAGTCCACCATGATACCCCGAAGATATGTTAAGATAAGCGGTCATGTAAAAATACCGGGGCGGTATTTGCTAAGAGAGGATTTAACCTTGTACGATTTGATATTCAAAGCGGGAGGTTTTACCGATAAAGAATATTTGAAAACGACTTATCGCCAGCGGGCTGAACTTGTCCGGGTGAGCGCCGATAGTGTCACCAAAGAAATAATCCCATTTGATTTGTCTCTTGTTTTGGACAAAAAAGGGATTGCAGATGAATTATTGAAGTCCAATGATGCTGTACGGATTTATTCTTTATCGGAAATAACCGGGTTTGGTACAAAATATGTATCCATTTCCGGACATGTAAAGCGTCCCGGACAATACGAGATATATGAAGAAAATATGACCTTGTACGATTTGATATTCAAAGCGGGAGGTTTTACCGATAAAGAATATTTGAAAACGACGTATCGCCAGCGGGCTGAACTTGTCCGGGTGAGCGCCGATAGTGTCACCAAAAAGATTATTCCATTCAACCTGGATTTAGTATTGGACAAAAAAGGGATTGCAGATGAATTATTGAAGTCCAATGATGCCGTACACATCTATTCAGTAGTTGAAATCCGGGGCACTACAAAATATGCTTCCATTTCCGGGCATGTAAAGCGTCCCGGACAATACGAGATATATGAAGAAAACATGACGCTGTATGACCTGATCTTTAAGACCGGCGGATTTAACGATGAAGAATGGAAAAATCAAACATTCCTGGGCCGCGCTGATTTAATCCGCTTTGACGAAGATCGTATTACACGCAGTATTATTCCTTTCAATTTAGGTGAAGTGCTCGAAAATGCTGAAAGCACCCATAATCTGCAATTACAGCCCGGGGATGAAATCAGGATCTACGCTCAAACTGTATTCAATGCAGAAAAACCTGTATCCATTACGGGTGTTGTTAAAAATCCCGGTCAGTACACATTGAAAACAGGGATGACCTTAAAGGATTTCATTCTGGAAGCGGGCGGATTATCCGAATCTGTTTATAAATATAAAATAGAAGTGGCGCGAATTGACCCGAATAAAGTATCCGAAGACATTTTTGCTGAAACGATTACGTTGGATATGGACGAAAAATTCAGCATTTCCAACGTTGAGTATACCCGTTCTTCAAATCCGGGTGAAATATCCGTATCAAGAAACGGTTTTATGCTGCAGCCATATGACCATATATCCATTCGGCCTGATCCCTATTTTTCTTTGCAAAGATTTGTAACCTTAAATGGTGCCGTATATTATCCCGGTGATTACACTATTCTTACACCAAATGAAACTATTTCATCCATTATAAAACGTGCTGGAGGTTTACGACCTAATGCCTATGCGGATGCCTCCCTGCTGGTGCGTGAAGGTGAAAATATTAATTTATCCATCACTAAAGCCATTAACAAACCCGGTTCCAAGCACGATTACAAGGTGCTGGCCAGGGACATTATTACCATCAATGTTTATCCCAATGTGGTGGCCGTATTGGGTGAGGTTAATAATCCGGGACTTTTTGGTTATACATCAGGGTTGTCTACCCGCGATTACATTAGATTGGGCGGCGGCTTTACGTCCAAAGCTAACAAGAGCGATGTCTGGATCCGTTACGCCAGCGGAGAGGCCAAGGAATACAACCGTTTTTCGTTATTTTCTCCGCGGGTGAAAGATGGCGCCGTCATTACAGTGGCCCGGGATGAAAGTGAAGAAATTGACAGAACCGAACTGGCCAAGGAAATGAGCATGATTGTGGCCAATCTTGCTCAAGTAGCAATACTAATCCTAATAGCCAATAAATAGTGGTGGCAGTCAAAATGGACGAACAACAGAACATTCCGCAACAAGCACCTCCGTACTACTACGAAGAGGATACGATTTCTCTCTCGGATATTCTGCTGGTCTTGGCCAAACAGCTAAAGCTGCTGATCATTACACCCCTGGTTCTGGGATTTCTCACTGCACTTTATGTTTTATTCATTGCCCAGCCGGTTTATGTTTCATCGGCCAAGATCATGTCATCGGGCGGGGGAAGTTCACCATCACAACTGCAGGGCTTGGCAGCGCAGTTTGGAGTTGCTGTCCCGGGAGGAAGTGAAGGGGCTCAATGGGTTTATACTGATTTAATCAAAAGCAGAACTCTCGCACGGGCATTATTGGATCGGAAATTCGATACGAATAAATACGGACCGCAAAAATCGCTCCTGCAAATTTTGACTTACGGAGATGAAGAACCGGAAGTTGGGCCAGACACCTTAATGAAAATTGGTATCAAATCTTATTTAGGGATGATTGATGTTTCTCAAGATAAAATGTCATCTATTTATACTATAACTGTCAATGCATTTGAACCGCAATTTGCAGCCGATTTATGTGCAGCATTAATTGAAGAACTGGATACACACCAACGAACATATAAAACAGCCAAAGTAAAAGAAACGCGGTTGTTTATTGAAGGGCGTATCGTTGATGTCCAAAAAGAATTGGAAGAAGCTGAAGAAGAATTAAAAGTATTTCGGGATCGGAACCGTCAGATTCAGGCATCGCCAGCATTATTATTAGAACAGCAGAGATTTATTCGTGAAACAGCAGTATTAACTGGAGTCTTTACAACACTGAAGCAGCAGCTGGAAATGACTAAAATTGAGGAAGTGAGAGAATCGACCCTGGTGCAAGTACTTGATCCACCGGAAGCGCCGCTTTATAGAGATAAGCCAAATCGTAAATTATCTGTATTACTTTCACTAATACTTGGTTTTGGGATGGCGGTTGTTATGGCTTTTGTGAAAGAATATGCCAGCAATAGTGATAAAGAAGAAAAAGGGAAACTGCGGGAAATCACTGAATTGACGAAAAATAATATATTGGATTTGATTCCGTTTAGAAAAAAGAAAAGCAGCCACAGAGGGTAAGAAGGATTTAATAATTTTGGATTGTTGATTTTGGATTTTGGATTGAAAAAATTAAAAACCCATAGAGAAAACACAGATAAAAAATTAATCAAAAAATACCCATTTTGTCCTAGCGAGGAAGAATGACGAAGCTATCTCCTTGGAGACGCTAACACCCAGATGATTATGATGGCTATACGTTTACTTGAGGAAGGAGATTGCCGCGTTCTTCGGACTCGCAATGACAATTGTTGGGGGCTTGTGGTTGTTTTATGGAAGGAGATCACTGCAGCCTACGGTTCAGGATAACAGTGTAAAGTCAATCAAAAAGGCGGTATTAAATACATCCCCCTGAATCCCCCTTTGATAAGGGGGACTTTTTTTATGTTATTTTAATCAAAAAAGCGGAAGCGGAGGCAGGCGATAGCGGAAACAAAGCCATCTTTTAAGCGGAGTTTTTTTCCTTGAGCACTTGTTCTGCGCTCATACGAAATAGAAATTTCTTTTACCTTAAACCCTTTTCTAAATACTTTCGCAGTTATTTCAGCTTCCAGCCCAAAACCGCTTGATTTCAGTTCAAGGTTACGAAAAATTTCTGCTGGGATTGCCTTATAACAGGATGCCATGTCATTGATGAAGCGCTGATTAATAACATTAGAAAATAGTGTAATAAGTTTATTCCCCACATAATGAAATGACCATGTGTGTTTTTTCTGGAGCCAGCGACTGCCAAAAACAATATCCGTTTTGCCATTTTGAATCGGCTCCACAAGTGCATGATAATCTTCCGGATTATATTCTAAATCACCGTCTTGCAGAATAACCACATCTCCGGAAATATGTGCAACTGCAGTTTGAACTGCGGCACCTTTGCCCTGATTAATTGTATGATTTAAAAGTGTAATTCCATCAATACGTGAAAGTAATTCAGCTGTGCCATCGTTGGAACCATCATCCACGACAATGATCTCCTTTTCAATAGGTACCGCCTTTACCTTATTGATTAAATCAATGCACGTAGCTGCTTCATTGTATATTGGAATAATAACAGAGATTTTCATTTAATCAGCCGTGTTGCCACAGAGTTCACAGAAATTTTCATTGATTGATTATAAACCAGTCCAGACATACATCTGGACTGTAAGCTTTCCATCTTTAATAAATCCCCCCGCCTACACTTCATTACGGACGGGCAGGCAGCCAATCTTCCCGAATTTAATATATCCCTATCTGTATCTTTCCCACTATTGGGAAAGACTTTAAAGGATGGGGAAGACATTATAGGGTGAGGGGAAGACTTTAACGGACAGGAAAGACTCCAATGGATTGAAAGTTCTGTTAAAATCACTATATAAGATAATACTTTGAAAACCTAAAATGTCAGCTCATCCAATTGACTTTGGATTCAGGGTTCCACTTGGTGGTCGTTTTTTTCAACTTTGTCCAGAAATCAATGGAGCTCGTCCCGGTAATATCGCCGGAACCAAATTTGGATTCATTCCAGCCGCCAAAAGAAAAGGGCTCTCTGGGAACGGGGACTCCAATATTGACACCTATCATGCCAGCGCTGGCATTTTCGGCAACATAGTCCGCCATTTTTCCCGATTGAGTAAATACAGATGCTGCATTGCCATAGGCTGAACTATTTTCTATTGCCAATGCTTCATCAATTGTATCTGTGCGCATAATCGCCAAGACGGGTCCAAACACTTCTTCGCTGGCAATTTTCATATCCGGCGTAACGTGATCAATTACCGTCGGTCCGACATAATACCCTTTACCATTCACATCTGCTCCTCGGCCATCCACCAAAATTTCAGCGCCCTGCTCTTCTGCTTCTGAAATATATCCTTCAATTCGTTCTTTGGCCGCTTGGGAAATAACACTGCCAAGATTTTCGCCGGGAATAATGTTTTTAGCTTCCGCACATAATTTTTCAATAATATGGTCGGATTCACCGACAGCCACCATGGCGGATGCTGCCATACAGCGCTGGCCGGCGCAGCCGGACATGGAAGCAGCGATATTGGACGCGGTCATTTCCGGATGGGCATCGGGAAGAACAATGAGATGATTCTTTGCACCGCCAAGTGCCAACATACGTTTAAGGCTGGCCGCACCCCTCTGGTAAACAATTTTGGCTACTTTTGTGGAACCGACAAATGTTATGGCTTCAATCCCGGGGTGATCGCAAATAGCCTCAACTGCTTCCTGTCCGCCATGGACAATATTCAACACACCATCGGGTAATCCGGCATCGTGCAAGAGTTCGGCAATACGATTGGCGCTCAAAGGCACTTGTTCTGATGGTTTGAGAATCATGGCGTTCCCCAGAGCAATGGCATTGGGAATGGTCCAGTTGGGAACCATGGATGGAAAATTAAACGGTGTAATGGATGCAACTACGCCCAATGGAGCACGATTTATGCGGCACTCTACACCACGACTTACTTCCTGGATTTCACCAGAAGCTATCTGGGGTAAAGAACATGCAAATTCAGTCACTTCAATAGATTTTTCAATTTCTGCTTTAGCTTCGCCAAAGGTTTTGCCATTTTCTTCTTGAATGAGTTCGGATAATTCATCCATGTTTTCTTCTAATAATTGTTTATACTTGAAAAATACCTGAACACGTTCTTTTAATGTTTTTTGGGACCATTTTTCAAACGCAGCGCTGGCCGTTTTTACCGCTTCGTCAATAGCGTCTTTTCCTGACATGTTAACTTGCGAAATAATTTCGCCGTTTATGGGACTATATACATCGAGTAATTCGCCTTGAGATTGTTCGGTTTTTCCGTTAATAATATTTTTTACAATTGGATATTTCATGATTTTCTTTCGTTAATTTTGGATGAATTTAACCTGAATTTTTTATAGAAAAATAATTGTTAATAATTTATAAAGCTTCTTTCACTTTTTAGCCTTTCCCAGTATGGGGGAAATTTTAAAGGATAAAAACACCCATTTATTTCCACCGCCTCTTTCAAAATGGGTCAATTTAATATAGTTATAAAAATCCCCTCCTCGTATAAGGAGGGGTCGCGGTGTTGGGTAATTAATTATTAATTTATTATTTTTCAACCACCCTATTATCCCTGCCTGCGGCAGGCCGTGCCTACACTAATCGTTCCGGCAGACAGACAGGTTTACTGTGAAGAAGGATCTGCACATTTAAATTCATTATTAGTAAATATATTACGTTATTTAGATAATATTTTCTGAAGGGCATAGATTAGTAAGCCTGAAAAAAGTAATGGTATGCTTTCCAAGAAATATTCTTTGGGTGTATTGATAAAAATAAATAGGGCAATTCCGGAAGGAATAGCAACAATGGGAATGATGACCGGCCAGCCACCCAGTATTTTAAACGGTCTACTTAAGTCAGGCTGCTTGAAACGCAAACTGACAAAAACGGCAAAACCAATAAGATATGAGGGAATGCTTAACCATGTACCTACAACCAGTAAATCCACAAAACCCATGCCAAAGGTCATGATACTTAATATAATTCCCTGAAGCAAAAGTGCATTAACGGGTGTTCTATATTGGGGATGTAACTTGGACAGACATTTGGGTAAATGGCCATCATTTGCCATGGTTCCCATGAGCCGAGAGAGGACTATCAGTTCTGAATTAATGAGGCCAAAATTGGATGATTGTGCGGCGACCATAAACCACCATGCAAAGGCTCCGCCTCCCAAAACAAGCGCTACAGAATTGAATTGAGCTTCATCCCAGTTTGCCCAGTTTTGATCGATAGAAATACCAATCATTAAAGGCAGTATATAGACACACATGGCTATGACCAAGGTAATTAAAAGTGCTTTGGGATATGTCTGTGGCATATCGTCAATTTCCTCCGCGGCGGCGGCCAGTCCGGCATAGCCAGAATAATTCCACAAACCGAATATTAAGGCCATTACTAACGCCTCTTTTGTGGAGGAATTTTCCGGAATGTGCCATTGGCTGAAAATGGAAACATCAATGTGGCGGATCCCAAGAATAATAAAACACAGCACAGGCAAAATTTGGAACCAAGACATGTAGATTGACCACTTCCCTACTGTTTCTAACCCGCGAATATTCAACCAAATTGAAATCCAAATGACAGACAATGACATTAACCAAACAGCTAAATATCCAGCATCAGGCCAAAGAAAATGGGTGAAATATGCCGCTACCAACGTGGGATATAAAGCTGTATCAAACATCCAACTTAACCACTCGAGCCATCCAAATTGAAATCCCCAAAAACCACCCCAGCTTTCACGATACCAACTATACGCGCCGCCTTGAAGCGGCAATGCACTGGCTAATTCTGCTGTTTGCAGAATATTCGGCAGGCCCCAGAAAATGGCCATAAAAATCATACCAAAAACGGCTAATGTTGGACCGGATTGAGGAACAATTTCTTCAATGCCGTAGGGGCCGCCGCAAAGCAAAATATACATAATGGCCACCATGGGCCAAAAGCGGAGACGGGACGAATTGCGGGGTGAAGTCATGACAGAAAATAATTTATGTATTTCAGTCTGCCAATGTAAATTCGGGCAACTTAAACTGATATTATGCTTTGCGATAAGACACATTTTCTAGACACGACTTACACTACATACTTCCGAATCATGGATTACGGCATGCTGACCTGCGGCTGTCAATCCAGAGAAGCTCCGCCCCGATTTATTTAAATCCACTTTTTTACGCAGACGCCGGCTGATCATTTACAAAATGTAATTGGTCCAGCCATTAACCATTAATTAAAAACGTTATTTACCAAAACCATTCAAAGGATTTATTATGAACAATCGAGAAAAATCACAACCTATTTTTGACCGGGCTCTAAAAGTCCTGGCTCAAGGTGTCAGTTCCAATTTTCGTTATTGGGGCCCCAATGAAACGCCCGTCATTGCTAAAGGGAAAGGAGCTCATGTCTGGGATGCAGACGGAAATAAATTTGTAGATTACCGTTTAGGCTGGGGGCCCATAAATCTTGGCCACGGCGACGACAGGGTTAATACAGCTGTGTCTGAAGCAATCCAAAATGGAACAACATTTGCTGCCACTACCGAACTGGAAGTTGAAGTAGCTGAAAAACTGGTTAGCATGATACCCGGCATGGAAATGCTGCGGTTTACAAACACAGGAACGGAAGCGACGATGCATGCGTTACGGGTTGCACGGGGTTTTACTGGAAAAGAAAAGTTTATCAAATTTGAGGGGCAATATCACGGCGCTCACGATTATGTTCTTTTCAGCACCGCCAGTTCTCCCATTTCAGAAATGGGCCCGCGAGACACACCGACCCCTGTTCAACATGGTATTGGTATTCCTAAAAAAATTCAAGAATATGTGATAATGCTTCCTTTCAATGATTTTGATGCAGTTGAAAAAGCGGTAAAGAACGCCCATGGTGAAATTGCCGCAATGATGATTGAACCCTGTTTGGGCAATATTGCAGGATTAGAACCTATGGATGGTTATCTGGAACATTTACGAAAGCTATGTGATGTATACGGGATTGTTATGATTTTTGATGAAGTGAAGACGGGCTTTCGCCTTTCCAATGGAGGCGCAAGGGAAACGTATAATGTGATTCCGGATATTTCTACCTATGCCAAGAGTTTGGGGAATGGTTATCCAGTTGCGGCTTTTGGCGGGAAGAAAGACGTTATGAGTATTATCGGTTCCGGAAATGTGACTCACGCTGGGACATTTGGGGCCAATGGCTGCAGTATGGCGGCAGCAAAAGCGGTCTTAAACATACTAGACGAAACTCCCGTATTGGAAAATCTTGCAAAGCGAGGCACCCGATTAAAGACCGGATTAGATAAAGTCCTGACAGAAGCGGATATTCCCCATCAGATGTCCGGGCACCCCACTATGCAGGGATTTCTGTTGACAGAAACGCCTATTATCGATGTGCGAGGCCTTGTTCATCATAATGATGAAATGTATGGAAACATTATGGAACACATGTATGAAAATGGGATTTGGGCTGAAGATGATGCTCGGGAGCCGTGGTTTTTGTGTGAAGCACACACAGATGAAATAATTGATGAAACGCTGAATAAATTTGAAGATGCAGTTAATGCGGTGAGGGGATAAATTGAATAGACAGTATTTAAACCACCCCTTAATCCCTGCCTCGTATCCGCCAAAGACCGACAGGTAAGGAGAGGAATGGACTTGTTATATGAAGTCTACATTGATGAAAATCTGAATACAGTCATTAATATTATTACTCAAAAATGTAATGAACTAAATAATGAAATTCTTCAATAAATACTCAACCTATCGTGTCTCCCCTTTAGGTGGGGAGAAAATAAGAGGGGTTTGTATACCACAATCATTTCTTGAAAAAAGAATAGATTATAATGGGTAAAATAAAAAACTGTATATGTATAAACCCCCTTTGTATTTCCCCCTATGACAGGGGGAACACTCTTTTGGTTTTGATATGATTATCTTTTTTTGTCTAGGATTTTTTTATGCTTTACTTAAATCATTATTGATATGAAGACTGAACCATTTTGGACTGACGAATTTGCCCGGCCGGATGATTTACCGGTGGCAAGCGAATTACCGTCAGATGTTGATGTTGCCATTGTCGGCAGCGGATATACCGGTCTCAATGCTGCCAGAGTTCTGGCAAAAACAGGTTTATCTGTTGCAGTGTTTGAAAGCAAAACCATTGGCTGGGGAGCCAGTTCTAGAAACGGCGGCATGGCCACTCCCGGATTAAAACAGGATATTTATAAGATCTATAAGAAATACGGTTCCGATTATGGCAAGGAATTCTGGCAAGCGTCCGTTGCAGCTATCGACCTGATTGAAACCATTGTAACAGAGGAAAATATCGACTGTGACTGGGATCGTTCAGGGCATGTATCTCTGGCCTGTAAGCAATCCCATTTTGATGGATTGGAGGAGTATGCTGCATTCTTGGATAAAGAATTCGGTCATAAGAAAACGCTGGTTTCAAAATCTGAACTGCGGAGTGAAATCGGCACAGATGCCTACTTCGGCGGATTGGCGGATGAAACAAGTGGCGGGATTCAACCTGCAAAATACGTTTTTGGGTTAGCAAGAGCCGTAGCAAAACATGGTGCATTATTATATGAACATGCAGCCGTAATAGACATAAAGAAAAAGAGGGATGGTTTTGAAATAACAACTACTATTGGAGCCATTAAATCAAAAGAAGTTATCATCGCGACTAATGGCTACACAGATAAACTGGTTCCCAAACTCAAACCAATGATCTTCCCGGTGGGTAGTTATATTATTGTTACCAAACCATTATCGGAAGACCTGCAGAATAAATTGAGTCCTAAAAAACGGATGTATTATGATTCAAAAAATTTCCTGAATTACTTTCGCTTAACGCCGGATGGGCGAATGCTGTGGGGCGGACGCAATAATTTGAGTACACATCTTGATCTGAAAGACAGCGCTGAAAGATTACAAAAACAATTGAATTCCGTTTTTCCTGAATTAAGTCAGATTCCCATCACCCATTCTTGGACAGGAAAACTGGGTATTACATTTGATCTTATGCCCCATATTGGACAAACAAAAGACGGTATTCATTATGTTCTGGGTTATGGCGGTCATGGGTTATCCATCGCTACGTATTTGGGGACAGAAATGGGTTTACTGCTGACAGGGGAAAAAGACAGGAGCCCTTTCAAAGAGATAGATCATGAAACAATGTTTTTTTATCGTGATAAACCCTGGTTTATTCCATTTGCCAGTAAGTATTACCAATTTTTAGATTGGATATCGTAGAATAAAGATGAAATTTAAAATAAATTTTAGAACTTATTGTATTCCATTTAGAAAAGGAGAATACAAGAGGGGTTTGTATACCGCGATCATTTCTTATAAATACGTTTTTTGTTCTAAAAGGAAAAATAAAAAACTGTATGTGTATAAACCCCCTTTGTATTTCCCCCTATGACAGGGGGAACACTCTTTTGGTTTTGATATGATTATCTTTTTTTGTCTAGGATTTTTTTATGCTTTACTTAAATCATTATTGATATGAAGACTGAACCTTTTTGGATTAATGAATTTGCCCGGCAGGCCCGCCCAAAAGAATGGCTGACAGGCAGTCTGTCCAAAAAAAACAGTGGGTAAGTAACCAACCTTCCCGACGTTAAATATATCCCCACCTATATCCTCCCCACATTGGGGAGGACTCTAAAGGATATGGGGAAGATACAAGAGGGGTTTTGATATTGAAAATATTTATTATAGATATGTTTCTAGTTTTCTGGAAAATAATAAAAAGCTGTCTGTATTTAAACCGCCCCTGCGAACCAACATTCTTTGTGCAGGGAACATTTCCATCATTAATTATGCCTATATTATCTATTGAACAGTTAATGCGGTGAAAGAATAGTTTAAACTCAATATGTTTCATTCACTTTTAATAATATTAACACCACCCCACGAGACCCCTCCTCGTATAAGGAGGGGAATGGACTTGCTATATGAAGTCTGCATTAATGAGATTATTGATGAGACGCTGAATAAATTTGAAAATGCAGTTAATGCGGTGAAAAAATAAATGATTAAAACACTAAATATTTTCCACCACCCCTTAATCCCCTCCTATTACAGAAGGGGCACATCCTTTTTCCATTTTTTGATTCAGATGAAGCGGATAGGCAGGGCACTGATCTTGTTTTTGTGTTTTATCCCCGCCCTACCTGCCCGCCCTCGCGGATACTCGGGAGCAGGCGGGAAGGACGGAGTAAGTGATTTTAGTTTATTGAGAAATTTAGGACTATAGAATAATGTATTCACTCGCGACAATTGATTATATCATTATTGCCATTTACCTTATGATGATGGTAGGGGTTGGTATATGGTTTTCAAAACGCCATTCAAATTTTGATGATTATTTTCTTGCAGGGCGATCATTGACAACACCCATTTTGATTACAACATTAATTTCCACTTATTACGGAATTGATGTTCTTTTTGGGGATTCGCAGCTCGCATTTACCGATGGAGTCGTGGCCTGGTTTGGCTATGCCCGGCCTACTTATGCATTTTTTCTAATCGCTGCTTTTCTATTGGCGAATCGTTTGAAAAAAGAGGATTTCCGCAGCCTCCCCGATATCCTGGATAAATATTACGGGAAAAAGACTCGGTATATTGGTGCACTGGCATCCTTTATTTATTCACTTCCGGCATTATCCTTGTACGGATTTGGTATGTTGGGAGACATTATAATGGGCTGGCCGCCGTTTGTAGGCATGCTTATTCTTGGCGGTATTGCTTTGGTCTATACCCTCACCGGCGGATTTTGGGCTGTGGCTTTAACCGACTCCATCCAGTTTGTAATGATGTGTGTTGTGCTGGCCATCGCCGTCCCTTTTGCGTTTAATGTTATTGGCGGTTTTGATACAATGATAGATTTACTTCCGGCCGCCTATTTCGAATCCATGGGTGATTTGTCCATCTGGCTGGTGATTATTTATGCATCCACTGGATTAACCATCTTGGTAGAACCGACATTTTACCAACGCATCTTTGCAGCCAAATCTTATAAAAATGTTCGCAATGCACTTGTTATAGGTATCTTCATTTGGGGTTCATACGATTGGATTGTAACCATATTGGCTATGGCGGCAAAAACAGGACAAATTCAAGGCATAATACCGATGGATGTTGCTCCCGATGCTTCACTGTTGACCATTATGGTGGTTGCGTTGCCGGCGGGCGTTTTGGGGCTTTTCATGGCAGGTGTACTTTCCACAGAAATGTCCACGATGGATTCTTACTGTTTGGTTGCCGGAGGAAATGTGGCTTATGATTTTTATAAACCTGCATTCAAGCCAGATGCCAGCGATGATGAATTGATACAAAAAACGCGCTGGGGTATAGGCCTATCCTGGATTTTAGGATTTATCATGGCAACAGCATTTGATCAAATGCTGGGACTGTGGGTGTTTATGGCATCTATTTTGATTTCCAGTGTTCTTGTACCCATTCTGGGGGGGCTCTTTTTTCCTAAAGTTCACAAGCCATTGGCGGGGTTATTAAGCACAGGGCTGGGATTGACATCTACTGTTATTTTGAATATTTATATTATGACACAGGGAACATTTGTGGAAGCGGAAGAAACGTATGTACTCCACATCGGTTCGTGGGAAATATTCCAGGAATATCTTATGTATATAACTTTACCTATTTCTTTTATGGGATTCATTCTGGGCGTAATATTTGGAAAGGAGAAACACTCATGAGCGGCTGGGAAATATTCACATGGATTAGTGTTGGTATACTTGGGATTGGGTCCATCATTGTTTTTATACTGTTTTTAAGAGATTTACCGGAATTGTTAAAAAAATCAGAAAAGGAAACACCATGAAAAACCAAAATTATATTAACGGCCAATGGTCCGATGCACATAGTGGTAATACTCTGGGTGTGGAAAACCCATTCACAGAAGACATTATCACTGATGTTCCAGCCAGTGATGAAACAGATGTGAATTATGCTGTTGAGGCAGCAAAAAATGCCTTTGAAGTCTGGCGAAAATTCACAGCTGCAGAACGGTGTGAACTGATGGGAAATATGGCGAAAAAATCCAGGGATCACGCCGAAGAACTGGCTAAAACAATTACATCTGAAATGGGAAAACCGTTCGGCGAAGCGCTGGAAGAAATCGAAACGGTAGCTGACTATTTGGAATATTACGGTCAGTTAGCCAGAGACCATGTGGGACGTATCGTGGCGCCGGCAACTTCACGATCCATGTCGCTGGTGCGCTACGAACCTTTTGGTGTGGTGGGCTGCATTATTCCCTGGAATTATCCCCTGTCCCTCATGGGCTGGAAACTGGCACCGGTATTGGCGGCGGGGAATACAATTGTCATGAAACCATCGGAAATTTCATCGCTCTCGATCCTGCATTGGATCGACGTTGCCGGCGGAGATATGCCCGCGGGCGTGATGAATGTTATCACCGGATATGGAAAAAAAGCCGGTGAAGCACTGGTCAAACATCCGGATGTCCCTGTCATTACGTTTACGGGGTCTGTGGTAACGGGAAAAAGGATCGCCAGGCTGGCAGCAGACAATTTGAAAAAGGTATCTCTGGAATTGGGCGGGAAAGATCCAGTTATCATTTGTGATGATGCAGATATTGAGGTGGCGGCCAAGGGTACATCCTGGGGCGGTTTCTTAAATGCCGGGCAAGTATGTACATCCATCGAACGGGTGTATGTATTTGATAAAGTTGCAGATGCTTTTACGGATGCATTGGTGGCCGAAGCAAAAAAGGTACGATTGGGAAACCCCATGGATGATGCGACAGATGTAGGACCCATGTCGTCTGAAATGCAGTTTACAAAAGCACAGGAAAAGGTTGATCTAGCGATAAAGGAAGGTGCACGTGTTTTGACCGGCGGACAGCGGTCAGATAAATTTGACACAGGATATTTTTATGAACCAACCGTTTTTGACCACGTAACATCGGAGATGGAGATAGTTACAGAGGAAGCCTTCAGCCCTGTTATTCCCATTCAACGGGTGAAATCTATCGAAGAAGCCATTCACTTATCCAATTCCACACGCTACGGATTGGGATGCACCATATTTACCCGGGATATTGAAAAAGCGCTCACAGCAGCGGATGATATAAAAGCGGGCACATTCTGCATCAATAACCCGCTTATGGAAAATATTGCTGCACCCTTTGGCGGCATGAAACAATCGGGTATCGGACGGGAACATGGTATTGAAGCGCTGGAAGAATTTCGTGAATCGAAACATATTTTTATCGACTATAATCATACAAAAAAGGACTGGTGGTACCCCAATGAAGAATGAGCAAATGAATCTAGAACATTTATGGATGCCGTTTTCGGCAAACAGAGATTTTAAATCGAAACCTCGATTGATGAATGCAGCCAACGGGTTGTATTATCAAAAACCGGATGGATCCCCTGTGTTGGACGGGACGGCGGGTTTATGGTGCTGTAATGCAGGGCACGGCCATGAAAAAATTGTTACCGCTATCCAAGAGCAAGCTGCCAAGATGGATTTTGGACCTTCATTTCAGTTGGGACATCCTTTGGCATTTAAGGCAGCGGAAAGATTATTGAAGCTGGCACCCAGCGATGCGTTTCAATATGCATTTTTTACCAATTCCGGTTCGGAAGCGGTGGATACTGCACTCAAAATTTCCATGGCATATCAGCAACATATCGGTCATACAGAAAAAACCATGATTATCGGCCGCGAGCGAGCCTATCATGGTGTTGGTTTCGGTGGAATTACAGCGGGTGGATTACCATCAAATAAAAAATATTTCACTCTACTCCCGGGCTTTGATCATATATGTCATACTCACGATCTGGAGCATAATGCATTCAGTAAAGGAGAACCAAGTTGGGGTAAACATCTTGCAGATGATCTTGAACGTGTCATTGAAAAACATGGTGCGGATACGATTGCTGCATTTATTACAGAACCTGTCGCCGGATCCACAGGTATATTGGTTCCGCCTAAAGGATATTTAAAACGGATCCGGGAGATTTGTGATACACATAATATTCTGCTCATTTTTGATGAAGTTATTACCGGTTTTGGCCGGTTGGGAACACCATTTGCCGCCCAGTATTTTGATGTAGAACCGGATATGATTACCTGCGCCAAAGGGCTCACCAGCGGAACAGTGCCCATGGGAGCTGTCATGGTTAAAAAAGGAATTTATGATGCATTTCAGCAGGGAGATGCGAAAGCAATCGACCTGTTTCATGGATATACCTATTCAGCTCATCCACTGGCAGCAGCAGCGGCCCTGGCAGCGATTGATGTTTATAGCGAAGATGGGTTAATTGATCGGGCGGCTGATATGGCTTCTTACTGGGAAGATGCAATGCATTCATTGCGGGGCGTTGGATCCATTATAGACATTCGCACCATCGGCCTCATGGCCGGAATCGAAATGGAGGCGCGAGATGGGAAAGTGGGCGCACGGGGATATGATGTATTTACGGATGCATTTCATGAGCAAGGTTTATTGATTCGAATTACGGGTGATACTGTGGCGTTATCTCCACCTTTGATCATAGAAAAGGAACATATCGATCAGATTGTAGAAATATTGAGAAAAATCATCCCAAATCATTAATTATTTTATCCTTATGACTCCCTTATGGATATCTACACCCCCCTAAATCCCCCCTTATTAAGGGGGAGTATTTTTAATGACCATTTAAATCCCCCTTGTCAAAGAGGGCATAAGGTGGATATTTTTTAATACAGAAATAAAATGGAAATTCATTACAACCCTAAATTGAAACAACTATCAAGAAATCTTCGGAATCAATCAACATTGGCTGAAGTACTACTTTGGGTACAATTGAATAAAAAGCAACGATCTGGATATAAATTCAATCGTCAAAAACCAATTGGTAATTATATAGTTGATTTTTATTGTTCAGAACTAAATCTAGTAATTGAAATTGATGGTGAGAGTCATTATAATAAAGAAGTGCATGATAAAAGGAGACAGCTTTATCTGGAATCATTAGGATTAAGAGTGATTCGATTTGATGATGATCAAGTAAAACAAGATATGGATGGAGTTTTAAGTACTTTAGATTCATGGATCGAGAATAATGAGAGTTGATCACACCCCCCTAAATCCCCCCTTATTAAGGGGGAGTATTTTTAATGACCATTTAAATCCCCCTTGTCAAAGGGTGAGTAAGGGGGATATATAATATTGTTTGAAAACTATAATAATTTCCCGTCTGGATCTTCTCCAAAATGGGAAAGACTTTTTAAGTTTATGAGAAAAATAAAGGTTAACATATTTAGAGGAAAAATATGAATCATAAGAATTATATTAATAACGAATGGGTGGATGCCAAAGACGGTAAGACTTTTGACGTTGAGAATCCTTTTACTGAAGAAATTATAGCGCAAGTTCCGCGTTCGAATGAAGTGGATGTGGATGCGGCAGTCCAGGCTGCCAAAGCAGCCTGGAAAGAATGGAAAATGCTGGGTTCGCTGGATATGCGTGACTTGCTTCGGGAAGTAGCCGTAAAAAGCCGGGCCCATGACCATGAAATTGCAGAGATCATTACCCACGAAAGCGGGAAGCCGCTCATTGAATGTCTCGATGAGATCGAATGGATCGCTTCCATATTTGAATATTATTCCGAGATCGGCCGAGATCAGCGCGGTCGTGTTGTTGCACCGGTTACACCACGTTCCATAAGCATGGTGATAAAGGAAGCCTATGGCGTGGTGGGCTGTATCGTTCCCTGGAACTATCCCCTGCTGCTCATGGCCTGGAAAGCAGCGCCAGCATTGGCGGCTGGAAACACGGTGGTGGTCAAACCATCAGAAATGACGCCGCTATCCATCATGCGCTGGCTTGAAGTGGCTTGTGATCATTTGCCGAAAGGAATCTTGAATATGGTTACCGGATTTGGTGCAACAGGCGCAGCGTTGGTTGAACATCCGGATACACGTGTCATCGCATTTACAGGAAGCGTCGACACCGGGAAAAAGATTGCAATAATGGCAGCGGCACAACTGAAAAAAACAAGCCTGGAATTAGGCGGGAATGATCCGATCATCATATGTGATGATGTGGATGTTCAGATCGCAGCAAAGGGAACTGCCTGGGGCGGACTGTTGAACGCAGGCCAGGTTTGTACATCCCTGGAACGGGTTTTTGTGATGGAATCCATAGCCAATGATTTTATTGAGGCCGTTGTTGAAGAAGCGAAGAAGGTCCGATTGGGTGACCCCATGCATGGACAGACAGATATGGGACCCATGGCATCCAAAATGCAACTGGAAAAGGCTGAAGGAAAGGTGGAACGAGCGCAAGCGGAAGGTGCCCGGTTATTATGCGGCGGGAACAGGCCAGAAGAGTTTGAAAAAGGTCACTTTTATAATCCAACTGTATTTGACCAGGTGACCAGCGAAATGGAAATGATGAATGTGGAGACGTTTGGTCCCATCATCCCGATTCAAAAGGTGAAAAACCTTGAAGAGGCCATTGAGCTGACCAATAATTCGCAATATGGACTGGGGTGCAATATATACACCAATGATATGGAAAAAGCCTTTACTGCCGCTGAAGATATTAAGGCCGGTTCCTTCTGGATCAACGATCCCTTAACAGATAATGAAGCAGCTCCCTTCGGCGGCATGAAAATGTCCGGCGGCGGACGGGAATTGGGCATCGAAGGTTTGGATGAATTCAGGGAAGCAAAACATATCCTGATCGATTATAAGATTCGAGAAAAGGATTACTGGTTTCCGTATGACCTGGAAGAGGGCAGGAAAACGTAAAGGTTTCTGTCATTCTGAAGGAGTCCTACGACTAAAGAATCTCAAGCATCTTGTCATTAATTGAACTTGAAATCCTGCACTGCCCAACAGCAGATTTAGGATAACATGAGTTTTTTCATATAGTAAAATTCAATGATTTATTGAATTAATAATTAATTGAGTTTCTTTACACCCCCCTAAATCCCCCCTTATTAAGGGGGACTTTTAATCACTAAATGGCCCCTGCAAAAGAGTGTATTAGAATCTTTCCACTCGATTTGCTCGTGTTCATGATGATAGAGATGGCGCAGGTGGAGTTTAATTTATTATTTCTCAACCACCCTATAATCCCTCCTTATAGTAAGGAGGGGAAATTCCTTTTTATAGTTAAAATTAATAATAGATTTGTCATTTCACGATTATGTTACAGCCGTTAATCTATGTTGCTTCGTCACTACCTGGACGATACATACGATACCAGCTCATGTCAATCAGGAGGCTAAAAAGAGGCGGATAAGCTTTGATAAAGGGAAACTTAAAATTTATATTTTTAATATAGGGTCAATAATGATATCGACAAGCTAAAATTCTTATATAATCTTTTTTTACTTCATAAACTAATCGATGTTCTCGATTAATCCGTCTAGACCAACACCCTTTTAATTCATATTTAAGTGGTTCTGGTTTTCCAATACCTTTGAATGGGGTTTTTGATGAAACATCAATTAATTCTAATATTTTGATTGCTTTTTTTTTGTCTTCTTTGACCCAATACTTCAAATCATCTATTGCATTAATATCAAATATGATTTTTTTCAAATATCTAGTTCCTGAATCACTGTTTCATAATCAAAAGATTCCTCTTTCGTTCTTTTTTTCGCCTCTACTAAACGCTGGGCATTTTTTGGACTTCGAAGTAAATAAGCTGTTTCTAATAAAGAATTATAATCACCTTCATCCAACATGATTACTGTTTGCCCATTTCTATTTTTAATTCTGATTATTTCATGGTCTACCGTGGCTTCAGATATTACTGTTTTCAGATTTTGTCTTGATTTTGTGTAAGTATATTCTTTCATAGGACTCCTTTACATGTACACTATTCCTGTACATATTAATAATACTTATAATACCCTACAATCATTATATATTGTACAAAATAATTGTCATACTGATCAGAAAACCAAAAGTTGCTAAAGAAGAACCGTGAGCATTATTTTTAAAATTTTGCAAGTGATTTCCTAACCTTAAAAAATTCTGTGGCGGGGAACAGTAAGATTTCCCCCAGATTACAAAATTCCCACCTATATCCTCCCCAGTTTATTAAAGCCCCATCCAACCTTCCCCACGATGGGGAAGACTTTATAGGTTGGAGATATTTATTAATTTGTCTTTCTCAACCACCCCCTACCCCCTCCTTACAGTAAGGAGGGGAATGCTTTAGCTGTTCCATTCGCCTGGCTATAGGAGACTGAAGAATCTTAAGCATCTTGTCATTAATTGAACTTGAAATCCTGCACTGCCCAACAGCAGATTTAGGATAACATGAGTTTTTTCATATAGTAAAATTCAATGATTTATTGAATTAAATCCATCTGTGGCGGGCGACAGTATTATTTGATTGATGATCCATCTACATTCCTATCGTCATTGCCTTTCTACACATACATAACACCAGGCAAGCGCTGGATAAATGTTTGAATCGCGATTATTAATTTTTGATTGAAAAAATTAATAATTAATTGAGTTTCTTTACACCCCCCTAAATCCCCCCTTATTAAGGGGGACTTTTTATGTGTAAATATTTTTAATTTCAGCATGGATTATGATGTTGTCATTATCGGTGCAGGGGTTGTGGGACTTGCTGTGGCGCGCGAATTAGCCGAAACATCACACAAAACTGTGCTGGTCATTGAAAAAGAAGCAAATTTCGGTCAAGGGATTTCCAGTCGGAATAGCGAAGTCATTCATTCCGGAATCTATTATACACCTGATTCCCTGAAGGCCAAGTTCTGTACACGGGGCCGGGAACTAACCTATGAATTTTGTCAAAAACACCAGATCTGGCATGAACAGTGCGGAAAACTGGTCATTGCCCAGGATGGACAGCTTAATGAACTTGAGAAACTTTATGAAATTGCCCAGAAAAATGGCGTCCCGGACAACTACATTATAGACCCAAAAGAATTATCCGCACTAGAGCCCCAAATTCGTGGTACTGCAGCGTTATTTGTTGGCTGCACTGGAATTATGTCCGCTCATGAGTTTATGGCTGTACTGCACCGAATATCGGCGGAAAAAGAGCATGATTACCTATTTATGTCGGAAGTGGTGGAAGTAGACCAAATAACTGATGGATATAAAGTAAATATACGAAATGCCGACGGAGATATAGAACATGTCACGACTGCATGGGTCATCAACGCCGGAGGACTGCACAGCGATATGATCGCCCAAATGCTGGGGGACAAGCATACATTCCCCACATTGAGATATTCAAAGGGATGTTACTTTAAGCTGTCGTCACGGTGGCGGGGACAGTTCCGGCACCTGGTGTACCCTTTACCGGACGAAAAACATGGTTCACTGGGTATTCACTTAAGCTTTGATCAGACCCAAACGGTAAAGCTGGGGCCCAGCGCACACTGGCTTAATGACAGAGTGGAGAATTACGATGTTGATGAATCCTTGACCCATTTATTCCACCATGGCGCAGCTGCTTATATCAAAGATTTAAAGATGGAAGATCTGACACCGGATTTTGCGGGAATTCGGCCGAAGATTTATCATGAAGATAATCCAGTGTCTGATTTTTATATTGCCCACGAAGAAGATAAGGGATTTCCAGGGTGGGTTAATTTGATTGGGATTGAATCGCCGGGATTGACGGCAGCGTTGGCTATAGGAGAGGAAGTTGGGGGATATGTTAAAGGGTAAATGGAAGAAGGTGGACGTTAGATGTTTGATTCTCGATTTTTGATTTTTGATTGAAAAAATTAATAACTGAATGTTTTATCCAGAGAAAACAAGGATCTTATTATAAATGAAAAAATTTCTTCAGTTTGTTATATAAAATAAAAAAACAGAACCAAGGCTCTGCTTTTAATAACTCTTCTTATTACATAATTAGTTAATCAGATGAGAATTTTATGCTCCAATCTTTCGATATAACTATAAATGTTTCATCTGATCCTAGCCAATGATGATACAAAGCAATTTTATTGAAATATTTATTATCAATATCATTATAAACAATTTTCCATTCTACTGGCAATTTTTGTGAAAAAACATACTGCGCAATATTATTATCCCAAGCATCCCACACAGAGGTAAGTGTTTGATTTCCTCGTTCTTCTAAATGGGTTTGCAAGGAAACTGATTTTTTATCAGTTAGGGAATAGTCAAAACTAATATCCAATGAATGAGATTGTGGAACTCGTAAACCTAATGGTTGGTAATGTTTTTCTAGTCCCCCATATAATGCTCGATTAAGATACAACCACGGGCTGGCATAGCTGTATTCTACTGCAACGTTGTATTTATCATTATTGTAACCAACCCCGGCCATTCCTCCAAATACCGTTTGCATATTATCTCGATAATGATCAGATAATTGCCATTCATCAACCAACCATTCACCATATACATCCCATTGTTTATATGCACTATCCAATCACCGCCGATAAAATGATTATCATTGTCACCGATACCAATTACCGAAGTCGAATCCTGTCCTTCACTACGATGTAATTCATGTTTTCGTTCCATAAACAAACTTACCAGAGGATTGGCGTAGTACCATTCCAAACCCCGATTATAACCAGTGGCAATCACTGCATCGGTAAAGTTGACAGTAATAATATTTTTATAGTTATAACCAATTTGATTTAAATAATACCAACGATTAACCACATTTTTTATGCCATCTACTTCTTTGAAACGGTTATCCATGCGAATAATGGAATGACGATAATTAAATCCATGATAGTCTGTAAGTGATAAACTTGCCTGATCAAGGCTGGCAGCTGTAGGTGAAATAAATAATCCAGACATTTTACTGTAACCAACTTGGTTATATTTCCGGCCAAAAATGACATTTAAAGCATTTTTATGGTACTCTATGTAGCTTACGGTGTTTACAAAAGTCTTTCCATTGCGATGATATGAATACCAGATATAATTATCATTAGGATGTTCAGTATCAAACAACTGACCGGAATATTTCACTATTACGAATTCATTCAGATTCGTTTCAAACGAAACAGGGGCCATCCAAGTTGATTGACTTATTTCAGGCTTTATCGAAAACAAGACTTGAGAGGTTAAAACACTACATAAAAATAGATATAATAGTAATGAAGATTTCATTGGCTCCTTGCACCGCGGAAAACAATATTAGCAAATGCCTTCCAGAAGTATATGAAATCAGTTAAAAATGGTTTTTCCTTTTTCTTTAATAAATATTTTCTTTCACTTTCCAAGATTTCATCAAAATTTTTAGGCATATCTGCATAATAGGGGGGAATAATTCCCGGTTTGAATTTTGTACGTAATTCTTGTAAATTTTCAGGATATAGTGAATAATAATGTTTGCTTAGCGCCCTGACACCTACTAACGTCAAATCACCTTGAAGCCAATTCACAATTTGAGGCAATTCATCTATCCATAGTTTTCGCATAATTTTTCCCCAGTTTGTAATACGAAAATCGTCTTTCAGTTTACCTGATTTATCTAATGAATTTTTCTCATATACACTTTTTTGAATAAATTCGCTGTACGGGTGCATAGTCCTGAATTTATGGATGGTTATTATTTTACCATCGAAACCAACCCTTTTCAGACCAATAATTGGACCGTAGGATGGTAACTCCTCAGTGGATATAGTATTTAATTTCTGGGCAACAAAATGGAGAGTATTGTCAATTATTTTTTGTGCAATAATGTTATAGCCACAAAAATGCAAACGGCCGAAGACCTCTGCTTTTGATATATTTCTGCTCCTTCCCTTCGTCAAGACGAAATAGAGATGGCGAAGTTTTGGAAGTTTTGGAAACGCTCTATAGAACAAAAAATGAAAGGGATAAATAATCAAAAAAATAAATTTAGGCATTTTTAAGCGCAGTTTATGCTTGACCATATTCAACGGAATAAAACACCCAACCAGCATCCCCCCGGGTACTGTCTTACTATGACAAGCTATCAGGTATTCATTTAAGCGGCGAATATCATTTAAAATATGAAGATTTATCAACAAATTTTGTGATTGGTTAGTTAACACGTTGATATTTTTTAACGATGTCGTAGACAAAAGCGAAACTGAATTATTTTCATAGTTACGTTCAATATTATTCAACAGAAACTGGAGGGTTTCGGATGACTTTTTTATTGAAACGCGGTTAAAAAGAAATTGAATATCAATGGTAGATCCAGTGGTGTTTTTAGTTGCTGAACTGATCGACAAAGGTTCCTGACCGAAAATATTGATGTTTTCGTTATTCGATACATTTAATTTTGATTTGGATACGGGTTCCCACTTTTTATCCGCAAATACAAAAAGGAAAACGCTGGTTTCGAAGATCGTATAGATCAGAATCGTGCCAAATGACACTAATCGAGGCA
>ERZ813253.55-NODE-55-length-46241-cov-11.489179_pt1 | contig 46241 bp, 43 predicted proteins | sample MGYA00520893_ERZ813253 | MGnify/ENA primary metagenome ERZ813253 (study PRJEB31669, sample SAMD00080414) | marine metagenome | biome: oceanic hadal pelagic zone biome; feature: marine hadalpelagic zone; material: sea water | place: Pacific Ocean:Izu-Bonin Trench...
CCAATTGCCTGTGCAAGTTTTTTACGCCTTTTTGCAAATTCCTTGGTATTCAAGTTTTTGCCACCTTCATCTCTTCAAATATCAATTGGACACCAACCCGGACATATTCAACCACTTCCATGTAAGCGCACTCCTCCTCATCTTGATTCACCACTGAGGCACTGGTTAGTTTAGAGATTTGAGAGAAATCTTCAATAATTTCCCCAATTATGTCTTGGTCAGCTTGCTATACCAAGTTGCTTTTCACAAAAAGAAATAATCTCTCCTGCTACATCTATATCAAGTGTTTTCTCCAAACCTTCAATTCCAGGAGAACTGTTAACTTCCAAAACAAGTGGTCCTCTGTTGCTTCTAAGGATGTCTATTCCAGCAACTGAAAGCCCTAGTGCTCTCGCAGCCCTTACGGCTATGGCTCTTTCTTTCCTCGATATAGTGGTTGCTTCTGCTATACCTCCCTGATGTAAATTTGATCTAAAATCATCACTCTGACTTAATCTAACAATAGAGCCAATTACCTTTCCATCTACAACCAAGCATCTCAGGTCCTCCCCTTTGGATTCTTGTATGTATTCTTGAACTAAAAAATTCGCCTTTAGACCTCGAAAAGCACTTATTACAGCCTCTGCTGCTTTTTTAGTTTCAGCCAATATAACTCCTCTTCCTTGTGAGGATTCAATCAATTTTACGATCAAAGGAATGGTACCCACAACATCAATAATTCCTTTAGTATCTCTAGGAGACGAAGCAAAACCTGTCACGGGTATATCGATGCCTGCAGAAGCTAGTAATTGATGTGCCAAAAACTTATCTCTGGAGTTTGCTATTGCTTGTGGGTCATTAATAGAAGTTGCTCCTGTCAGTTGAAATTGTCTAGTCACAGCTAAGCCATAGGAAGTAATTGACGCTCCAATCCTAGGAATTACCACATCGTATTTAGGCAAGGGCTTGCCATCATAATAAATTTTCGGGTTATCAGTATCTACGTCTAAATAACATCTAGTAGCATTTATCTTCTCCACTTGATGACCACGAAGTTCACCTGCAATTTGTATTTTTTTTGACGAGTAGTTATTTGGTTCTCTTGTAAGTAATGCTATCCGTAAAACTCTTCTAGATTTGGGAGTAATTTTCTTTCTCTTTCTGTATAAGTCTTTCCTTGGATTACCATTCAAAAAACTTTCAGTTGGATGGACAGTCATACCTGGTTCAATCGCTGTCCTTCCCAAAAGCATCCTGTATTGCATACTTATTCGATCAGTTAGCGATATTTCTATCTCCCATTCTCTTCCAGCTAACTCTATTAAAGTCTTTATGCAATGCCTCTTTTCTGTTTTCCCATTAGAGCTGGTGACGTTTCTTGTGCCTATTAAGGGTGCTGAACAAGAAATCACTAGTTGTGGTTTTTCGGGTAGAGGTGATACCTCAAATCTTACGTATCGTCTTTTATTTACTTTAAAGACTTCAATGTGTTTGGCATGCAGAGCAGAAGTTAGAGCCCCCGTATCTACTTTTGCCTTTATTGCAGGAAGGTTGATGGAAGGCAGACTAATCCACTCTTCCCACCCAAGATCTATATTAGCTTTCACGACACGTATCATAGTTAATTAATAGCATTTTTCAACTTGTCATTACTTACGGTTAACAAACTTGAACCAGTTTTGGTTCTTCGACACTTCAAAGAACTTCACAAGACTCTCAAACACCTCAAAGGCGGCTGTCTTAAAACATCCACCATCAACATTTGTGAAACTTGACAGGTTTGTTGTAGGCTTTAGGTTATGACAAAAGAAATCTTAATTGCTCAACTTGTTGAGAGAGGTGGTATCTCCTATGAAGTCAATTCAACCACTCCTTTCGCTGGGGTAACTCTGGATTATGATGAAAACGGTCAGTTACAACAAAGATCCAACTACAAAGACGGAAAAAGTGAGGGTTTCTCTGAGAAATACTACAACAACGGTCAATTAGAGTGGAGAGCAAACTTCAAAGACGGAAAACTAGACGGTCTCTGGGAAAAGTTCTACGAAAACGGTCAATTAGAAGAAAAACGAAACTACAAAAACGGAAAAATAGACGGTATTTATGAGGTGTTCTACGAAAACGGACAATTAGAGTGGAGAGCAAACTACAAAGACGGAAAACTAGACGGTCTCTTTGAGTTGTTTGACGAAAACGGTAACCTAACCAAAACCAAAGAGTATAAAAACGGAGAACTAATTAAAGGAGTAAAAAATGGCAAAAGGACAATATAGAGACAGAGGGAATAAGAATAAAAAGAAACCCTCACTAAGTATTAAAGAAAAAAAGGCAAAGAAGAGAGCAAAAAAGAAATAATCCTAGCCCAAATGAAAACGATAAAGAACATAACCATTATTGCAGTCTTAATTGCTTCAGTAATGATAATAATAGAAATGTCTCGCGACAAATATGAGGGATTACCAACAGAGAAAGATATGCAATTTACACAAATTGAATATATGTCTAAAACACAATTAAGTGCTTGTGAAGAAGCAAGAGATATGGCTGAGAGGTATAGAGTTTTCAGTATGGAAGAGCATAATCAAGAAAAACAAAGTATGAATCAACAAAGAATGTCTACTCTTACAATGTTTTACCAAACTTTCTGCCAAGAAAATTTTAAAGAAAGAAGTTGGAGAGAGTTAACAGAACAAGAAGCACAAGATTTAGGGTTAACAGACAAACCTTAACCAAGCTTCGCAATCTAAAGCTGAAAGCTTTAAGTTGCGACAATTAGGCTAAAATCATTCCCTAAAAAGCGAAAAGCACTCGTGCTTAATGAGTGCTTCTCTTTGCTAAACCCTTGTGCAACCGCAAGTTTAGCGAAGCAATAATACCAATACTTAACTTAAAGACCAAACTAAAAGGCAAGCAATTACAAATAATTCTTAATAAACCCCAATCCAACCTAAAAACCAAACACCATCCACCATCAACATTTGTGAATCTGACAAGGTTTGTTGTAGGCTTTGGGTATGGAAGAATTTTTCCAAAAAAACTAAGCACTTGAAAGAATAATATTTAACCATATATCTAGGATGTAGATGCCAATGATGGGTCTACATTTAAATTAACTTGCTTAAAAAAGGAGTAAATAATGGTTAACACTATATTTGACACGGTATGGAGAGACATCTCACCTTTTGCCGTTGGTTTTGATAGAACAATTGATGCCTTATCAATCATGGCTAATTCAAAGTCTCAAACCGTCAATTATCCACCTTATAACATCAGAAAAGTGTCTGATGAAAAATACACTATCGAGCTAGCTGTAGCTGGATTTGAAGAAGAAGATATTGACGTTGAAGTGCAAGGTGAAACCCTAACAATCACTGGAGATAGACCAAAAGAAGCCTCCGAAGGGATCTTGCATCAAGGATTGGCTTCAAGGAATTTCATCAGAAAATTTGTTCTTTCTGATGATATGGAGGTCAAAGGAGCTGCACTCTCTAATGGCATGCTCTATATCGGAATGCAAAGGCTGGTTCCAGAACATCGAAAACCAAAAAAGATTTCTCTGATTTCAAAAAAGAAATTGTTGAGATAAAACGATGACTAAAAGGGAGTTATTTTATAGCTCTCGCTAGAATTAGAAAATCTGAAACACCGTAAGGGTGCCATTTTTTGACCTTGCTTAATATGAGGAGGAAATAGATGCAACAAGGACAACAACAACTTCTGCCAGAGGAAAATATTGATGCTATTGATAGTTATGGTATCAATCTCACTGATCTTGCAAAACAAGGAAAAATAGATCCTGTTATTGGTAGGGAGAATGAAATTAGAAGAATTGTTCAAATACTATCTAGAAGAACGAAAAATAATCCAGTCTTAATCGGGGAACCTGGCACGGGGAAAACGACAATCGTTGAAGGACTCGCGAAAAGAATCATTGAGGGAGATGTTCCAGAAAACATGCTCAATCAACAATTAATAACGCTTGACCTGTCTGCCATGCTCGCAGGAGCAATGTTTAAAGGACAATTTGAAGAAAGATTGAAAAATTTCATTAAACAAGTAGTTGCAAGTGAAGGTGAGTTTATCGTCTTTATTGATGAACTTCACACGATTGTTGGTGCTGGAAATCCTCAAGGTGGAATGGATGTTTCTAACATCCTTAAACCTGAATTGGCCAAAGGCCAGATGAGTTTAATTGGAGCAACAACACTTAACGAATATCAAAAATATATAGAGCAGGACTCTGCACTTGAAAGGAGATTTCAAAAGGTAATCTTAAATGAACCAAGTGTAGAAGATACTATTACGATTTTGAGAGGCATAAAGGATAAATATGAATTACATCATGGGATTAATATTAATGATTCAGCATTAATTGCAGCTGCAACTTTGTCCGATAGATATATCTCAGATCGTTTTTTACCTGATAAGGCAGTAGATTTAATGGATGAAGCCGCGTCTAAAATTAGGATAGAAATGAATTCAGCTCCTGTTGAAATTGATGATGCAAAAAGACATTTATTGAGATTGGAAATTGAAAATGAAGCCCTTAAAAAAGAAGGGAACAGCAACCTTCGTCTTAGAGAGTTGAAAACTGAAATAACTGAACTTAAAAATAATTTAACAGAATTGCAGAAAATTTGGGAAGTTGAAAAGAACAATGTTATAGAGATACAAGAGTTTAAAGAACAATTAGATCAATTAACATTTGAAAAGGATAGAGCACAGAGAGAAGGTAATCTCGAGGTTTCTGCGAGAATACAGTATCAAGACATTCCAAATCTTCAAAAACAAATAGAAACTGCTAAATCTAAATTAGAAGAAAATAAGTTTTTAAAGTTAGAAGTAGCGGTAGAAGATGTAGCAGAAGTTGTTTCTATGTGGAGTGGAATTCCAATAAATAAAATGTTGAGTGGTGAAAGACAGAAACTTTTACATTTAGAAGAAGTTCTAGATAAAAAAGTTTTAGGACAAACAAATGCTGTGAAGAGAGTTTGTGATTTAATTAGAATGTCCAAAACAGATTTAACAGAGACTGAAATGCCATTAGCTTCTTTATTATTCTTGGGTAATACAGGAGTAGGTAAAACTGAATTAGCAAAAACATTAGCAGTTGAATTATTTGATCATGCAAAAGCATTGGTGAGAATTGATATGAGTGAACTGATGGAACGCCATTCAGTTGCTAAGCTTATTGGCTCACCGCCTGGTTATATCGGCCATGATGAAGGTGGTCAATTAACTGAAAAAATAAGAAGAAAACCTTATGCAGTTATTCTCTTTGATGAGATTGAAAAAGCACACCCAGAAGTTTTAAATATTCTACTGCAAGTCTTAGATGACGGCCGGTTAACAGATTCTAAAGGAAGAACCGTAGATTTCAGAAATACAATAATTATAATGACTTCCAATATTAAATCTGAAGAACTAAAAAGTTTTCTAAGGCCAGAATTTATCAATAGGATAGATGAAATTGTAAATTTCAATGACCTTGAGAAAGAAACTATAAAAAAAATAGTAGAACTGCAATTTGAAATAAAAAGAGAAAAATTGTTTAAACAAGGAATTAACATTGAATTCAGTGACAATCTAGTTAATTTTATTGCAGATAAAGGATTTAATTCAGAATTTGGAGCCAGACCTGTAAAAAGAACAATACAAAGAGAGGTAATGGTTCCATTATCTAAATTGATGATTCAATCTCCAGATCTAGCTTGCTTTAAAGTAAGTTACGATGGAGAGATAAGAATTGAATCTTCTGTTTTACAAGACTAAGCAAGGTCAAAAAAAAGGAACAGCAAGATAAAGCATGACCAATGAATTAATAATCCTAATCTTTCTTTCATGTCTTTCTCTCAGCCTTTTTTCTTGTATTGGGTTTCTACGAGGCACACAACGCAAAACTGGAAAGTAAAAAATAAATCCTAGCCATAAAGCTTTGCTGGCAGCCAAGTGACCAATTCTGGAAACAAGGCAAGTAGCAACAACATCAACAGCTGGATGCAAACAAAAGGCAGCACACCTTTGTAAATTGACTTTGTTGCCACCTCTGGTGGGGCAACACCGCGTAGGTAAAACAAGGCAAAGCCAAAGGGCGGGGTTAGAAAGGAAGTTTGCAGGTTGACGGCAATCATAATACCCAACCAGATCGGATCCACCCCCAGAGCTAAAATTGCAGGGGCAACAATCGGCACCACCACGAAGGTGATCTCGATGAAGTCCAGGACAAAACCCAAGAGAAACATTGCCAGCATGACCACAATCAGAACACCGGCAACACCACCTGGGACGGACAGCAAAAAGGACTGCACCAGCTCATCGCCTTCATAGCCCCTGAATACCAATGAAAAAACGGAGGCGCCTATAAGGATTAAGAAAACCATGCTGGTAAGCTTGGCCGTCCCTTGCATGACCTCTTTTGTTTTTGCCCAGCTTAATTCTTTTTTTAGCAGCGCCAAACACAGCGCGCCAACCGCGCCAACACCGGCGGCTTCGGTTATGGTTGCAACTCCAGCAATGATTGAGCCCAGGACGGCAACAATCAAGAACAGCGGCGGCAGCAACACCAGAAAAACTTTTTTGACCAGCGCAAAACCCTGTGCTGTACTTTTTTCTCCCAGGGGCATGGTTTCCGGTTTGGCAAATGAGAGAACAATCAAATACAACATATAACAACCAACCAGCAGCACCCCGGGAATGACCGCGCCGGCAAAAAGATCGCCCACAGAAACGGTTTTCGTGGAAAAGATGCCTTGTTCCAATTGCGATTGTTGGTAGGCCGACGACAGGACATCGCCCAACAAGACCAAGACAATGGAGGGCGGTATGATTTGACCCAAGGTCCCGGAGGCCGAAATAACGCCCGTTGCAAGGGCAGGGTCGTAGCCTCTTTTCAACATGGTTGGCAACGACAAAAGCCCCATGGTCACAACGGTGGCGCCGACAATTCCGGTGCTCGCAGCGAGCAGCATGCCCACCAGGATCACCGCCAAGCCAAGCCCGCCCCGGTAACTTCCAAACAACGAACTGAGGGTCTCCAGGAGATCTTCGGCAATTTTCGCCCGCTCCAAGGTGATGCCCATAAATATGAACAGCGGAACCGCGATCAAGGTTTCGTTGGTCATGATGCCAAACAACCTGCTTGGCAGGGCGCTCAAGTAACCGACCTCAAAATTTCCCGTCAGCAGACCAATCACGGCAAATAAAATGGCCGTACCCGCCAATGTAAACGCCACCGGATAACCGGCCAGAAGCACCACGATGACCACCAAGAACAATAAAACCGATTCAATCATCTTTAAGTTTTAAATAGCAAGCATAGGCATGCACCAAGCCTTGGGAAAACAACATCAGCCCGGTCAATGGAAGCAAGGTTTTTAACAGCGGGATAAAAGGGTAAGCCAAGCCTCCCGCTTCCCGAGAGCTTTCCTTCATCTCCCATGAGGCAGACACATAATCCAAACTGCCCACAAGCAAAAGCAAGGCCAGCGGGCACAAACAAAATACATGGCCAACCAAGTCGACTTTGTTTTTCGTGCGCTGGCTCCAGCTGCGGTAGAAGACATCCACACGAACGTGCGCGTCCTCTGAAAAAGTGTAAGCTGCCGCCAATAAAAAAACAGCTGCGTGCATCCAAGTGACCATTTCTTGGAGCCAGATCCAGCCCAAGTTAAAACCATAGCGCAGCACCACGATGACAAATGTGACAAGCACCATAACAACGGTAAGGGTTGCCGCACCCTTACCAATGGCGCGATTTGTTTTATCTAAAAACACGCGATCACGTAAAGGCAGTGCACTTATTTCGGGCTTATTCTTGCCAAAAAGCCCGGGTGAACAGAACAAGAAGGGCAAAAATCTCAAGCCTGCCCAACACCATCCCTGCGATGCAGACCCATTTGGGAAATGTTTCTAGAACAGTGTAATTGGCGAACACATCACCCAGGCCAGGACCTAAATTATTCAGGGATGCGGCAATTGCAGAAAAAGAGGTTAGTGGATCCAGCCCAGAGGCCACCAACATGCACACCATGATCACAAGAATGGCAAGATAGGCAGCGATAAAACCCCAAACGGAATCCAATATTTTTTGGTCCACGGAACGTCCGTTTAGAATAACCGGTATTTCAGCACTCGGGTGAATAAGCCGTTTAATCTCTCTGGCTCCCTGTTTATATAATAAAAGGACACGAACCACTTTAAGGCCACCGCCGGTCGAACCCACACAGCCGCCAACAAAACTTAGCCCCAACAATAAAAAGGGCACAAACAACGGCCAGGTACTGTAGGCAGATGTTGTGTAGCCGGTTGTGGTGCCAATCGAAACCACTTGGAACAGCACTTCGGTTATCGTCGTGCTTTCTTTAACCCCATTATTCGAGAAGACAATTGACAAAGCAGCAATAAAAAAAACAAGAGTCAACAAATAACAATAGGTTTTAAACTCTGTGTTTTTGAGGTAGCTGACAACGCTTTTACTTTTCCAAGCAAAAAAATGGAGTGAAAAATTAATCCCAGCCAAAAACATGAAAATTACAGCTACCCAATGAATGGCCGGTGAAGTATCGTAAAAGCCAAAACTGGTGTCATGTGTTGAAAATCCGCCTATGGCAACGGTTGAAAACCCGTGGGACAGGGCATCAAAGAAATTCATCCCCGCTAGGTTGTAGCATAAAACACAAACCGCGGTGAGGATCAAATAGATGGTTGCCAAGGCTTTGGCGGTTTCTTTTTGCCTCGGGGTAAATTTTGATTCTTTGATTGCTGATGCAGACTCCGCGCGGTACAAACGCATGCCACCAACCCCTAATATTGGCAGCAAAGCGACAGCTAGAACAACTATCCCCAAGCCGCCCAGCCACTGCAATTGTTGCCGATAAAACAACAGTGAACGTGGCAATTCATCCAACCCGGTCAGGATGGTTGCGCCGGTTGTTGTTAACCCTGAGGTCGATTCAAAAACGGCGTTGGTAATGGAAAGGCCTAACTCAGGTAGCAAAAAGAAAGGCAGTGCACCAAACAGTGCAAGCACCACCCAAAACGATGCCACAATAATAAACCCCTCATGCAAACGAATTTCGGTATCTGCTTTCTTTGCCGGCAGCCACAGCACCAAACCAAACAGTCCGGTAATTAAAAAAGAAGCCACAAAGACCAGGGAAGTGCTTTCTTGGTAAATTAACGCGACCACAACCGGCGTTAACATGGTGCTGCTAAAAACTGTTAGCAACAGACCTACGGTTTTTTGAACGGATTTTATGTTTTTCAGCGTCATAATTTTCCTTCAATCAAGTCAAAAATTACCGTTAGGCCAGCGTGGTTGCTTTGTTAGAAGAGGCTCTCGACGTCCGCGATCCGTTCCCTGTCTGTTATAAACACTATAACATGATCGTCCGGTTCAATGATGGTGCTGTGGTGAAGGGTTTTCAAGGCTCCAGAACTTGACAGTACGGCGGTAATAAACGCCCCTTTGGGCAGCTTGATTTCGTCAAGCATTTTGCCAACGACTTTGGATCCTGCGTGCTCATGGGCAATCGCCTCCAGCGCTTCCGCGTTACCCCGTCTTAACGAGTGCACTTTGACAACGTCTCCTTCTCTGACATGCGACAACAAAGAACCGATGGTAATTTGTTGGGGGGAGATGGCAATATCAATGCTGCCAGTTTCAATCAGCCCTGAGTAAGAAGCTTTGTTGACCAAGGCCATCGCTTTTTTGCAGCCTAATTTCTTAGCCAGCATTGATGACAGTATGTTGGCTTCTTCTGAGTTGGTTAAGGCAACAAAAACATCGGTGGTTTCAATGCTTTCTTCCAACAACAAATTGTCATCAGCAGCATCACCAACCAAGACAATGGTGTCTTCCGCCAGCTCGGCAATTTTTTTAGCCCGAGCTTTTGAGCGCTCAATAATTTTTACTTGGCAGGTTTTCTCCAGCTGTAACGCCAGCTGTAGGCCAATACCGCCGCCGCCGGCAATAATTACCTTTCTTGCCTTTTCTTGGCTCTGCATGAACTCTGCAATCATATAATCAATGTCTTCTCTTGCGGCAATAAAAAAGACCTCGTCGTCTTTTTTGATGACGGTGTCGCCTTCGGGCTCAATGCTTTCCCCGTCCCTGTAGACAGCTGCGATTCGTACTTGTTCATTGCCCAAATGCGTGTGTAAAAACTTGATGGGTTTGCCAACCAAAAAACCTTGTTGTTTTGCCCGTACCCCAACCATACGCACTTGTCCGTTGGCAAAATCCAATACCTGGAATGCTCCGGGATGAAGAATAAGCTCGGCGATGTGTTCGGTCACCAGTTGTTCCGGGTTGATGTAATGATCAACGGGTATGTTGGATCTCGAGAAAAGCGCTTTGTTCTCCGAGTATTCTTGGGCACGTATTCTGGCTATTTTTTTCGGTGTATTGAATAACGTTGATGCAACTTGACACGCAATCATATTGACTTCGTCGCTGCTGGTTACCGCAATGAGCATGTCTGCAGTTTCCGCCCCCGATTGTCTGAGGGTCTCGGGGTAGGCGGCGTTGCCTTCAATAGTTTGCAGGTCAACCCGACTTGCAAGTTTTGTGAGTTTTTCAGGATCGATATCGACAATCGTGACTTCATTGTCTTCTTCTTTAGCAAGCTGGGTGGCTGTAGTTGACCCCACTTGCCCGGCGCCTAATATTAGAATGTTCATCGCTGTTTACGGTCTTATTTTACATCAATTTCAGCTTTGCGTATCCCAAAACAAGCCATTTTACACCTTCGTTTTCAAAGTTAACTTGAGCTCTTGCGTGATCTCCGTCCCCCTCAAAACCAATGATGGTGCCATCCCCGAAGCTTGGGTGTTGAACCCGTTGTCCCAGCTTAAAAGCACCCGCATGTTGAGCGGTATTTTTTTTCTTGATGGGTGTTCTTGCTCGTGCCAAGATCCCCAGTTGGTGTGATTCGTTAATGAGGTTTTCAGGAATTTCAAATAAAAATCGAGAAGGCTGACTGTGGTGGTAAACCCCGTGTAACATACGCTGTTCGGTGAAACTGATAACAAGCTCTTGCATTGATCTGGTAATAGCCACGTAACAAAGGCGCCTTTCTTCCTCAAGCCCACCAGGCTCGAGAATGGATCTTTGGTGCGGAAACAACCCGTCTTCCATCCCGGAGATAAAAATGAGCTTAAACTCCAAACCTTTTGCAGAGTGCATGGTCATAAGCTGGACACTGTCTTCCCAGTCTGCGGCTTGGTTGTCACCGGACTCAAGGGCTGCGTGGGAGATAAAAGATTGCAGCGGAGACAATTCGTCTTCGTCTATGAGGGGCCGATACCCATGGGCTGCGTTTACCAATTCAGAGATATTTTCAATTTTAGTTTCAGCTTTTTCTGTCTTTTTTGATTTTAAAAAAGGGACCAGACCGGACAGCTCAATGCTTTTTTCAAACTGTTCTGGTAGTTTCAGCCCATCAATTGACGTTTCTATTTTATGGATCAAGTTTAGAAAACCGTTTGTTGCGGTAAATGCTCTCGTTGCAAGTTCTTGGTTTTGGACCATGGAAGACGCCGCTGAAAACAAAGATAAATTATGTTCTTTTGCAAAGGCTCTAATCTGCGACATGGTTTTGGCCCCCATGCCTTTTGGTGGCATGTTTGATGATCGCTCAAAAGCAACATCATCGTTTTTATGGACAACCAGCCGCAAATAGGACAGCACGTCTTTAATTTCTGCGCGATCAAAAAAACGCATGCCTCCATAGACCCGGTAGGGGATATTCAGTTGCAGCAGTGCTTCCTCAAGAACCCTGGACTGAGCGTTGGATCGGTACAAAACTGCCGTGTCACTGAAGCTTCCGCCTTGTGTTTTCCATGAGGTAATTTTGCTGACAATGTTTTGTGCTTCCTCGTATTCATCGTAGGCGCTGGTAACGGTGATGGGTTCACCTTGTTCACCTTCCGTCCACAGCTCTTTGCTTAAGCGCTGCTGATTGTTGGCGATCACAGCATTGGCAGCGGCCAAAATTGTTTTTGTAGAGCGGTAATTTTGTTCCAACTTAATGAGCCTGCACCCCGCAAAGTCCTTTTGAAAGCGCTGCATGTTTTCTGAATTAGCGCCACGCCACCTATAGATGGACTGGTCATCATCCCCCACAACAAAGGTTGACGACTCCGGCCCAGAAAGGAGTTTAACCCACTGATACTGAATTTCGTTTGTGTCCTGAAATTCATCCACCAAAAGATGCTTAAACCGGTTTTGGTAATGGTCCAAAAGCGCGTCGTTTTTTTTCAACGTTTCGTAACACCGTAGCAATAATTCACCAAAATCCACAAGGCCTGCTCGCTCGCAACCCTCTTCATAGGCCTTGTATATGCTTATATATTCCTTTCTTGCTGGATCTTTTTTAACCTTGCCAGGACGCAGTCCAAAATCTTTTTGGTTGTTAATGAACCACTGAATGTCTTTGGGCGGACATTGGGTTTCGTCAAGACCCAGATTCTTGAGCAAGCGCCTGATTTGCCGGTATTGATCAGCGGAGTCCAGTATTTGAAACCCTTGCTGCAAACCGGCTTCTTGCCAATGCAGACGGAGAAATTTATGTGCCAGTCCATGAAACGTTCCCACCCACATACCGCGCGTAGGCGCACGGATTATTTTTTGAATCCGGGTTTGCATTTCGGTTGCGGCCTTGTTGGTGAAAGTTACGGCAACAATGTTTTGGGGTGCGACTGACTCCATTGCAATCAACCAAGCCACTTTGTGAACCAACACCCTTGTTTTCCCGCTGCCAGCCCCTGCTACTACCAATACAGGCTGACTGCCACTGGTCACTGCTTCTTTTTGCGGACCATTCAGGTGGTTGAGGATTTGTTCAGCTTCCATAGAACCATTTTATCGTTATCTTTGTTTTAAGGTGTAAAGAAGATTGACAAAAGACAGCAACAACAGGGCTGCAAAACCGTTATGCGCTGTTGCCAGAACAATATTGATACTGCTCCAAACCATAATTATCCCTAAAACAAACTGAGTGATTAAAGCACCGAGAAGATACTGCGCAGCAGTACGAATGTTTGCGGAGGCGCTGCGCAAGTATTGGCTACCCAATGCTGATAAAACCAAGAGAGTGATCACAGCACCGATTCTGTGGGTGAAATGAATGGCAGTTTTTGCCGAGGGTGGAAGCAAGCCGCCCTCATAGTTGCTGCCAAACGATTGCCAGCTCCAAAAAGCTGTTGAGAAATCCATATTGTCCGGCCACAGTTGTCCGTAACAGAGCGGTATATCGGGGCAACCCAACGCAGCGTAATTGCTGCTGGTCCAACCGCCCAACATAATCTGGATGATGAGTAGAATAAAACCAATCAACAAAGCGCCTGTAATTTTTTTGGTTTTATCAACAGGAAGACTTGAGGGAGTTAGTTTTTTATAAAAATAAAACAACAAGGCCAGTGTTGACATGCCCCCCACCAAATGCGCAAGAACAATCATCGGATGCACTTTTAAGGTCACTGTCCACATCCCCAGCAAGCCTTGAAACACAACCAGCAATACAAGAACAGTAAGCAGCATTGTTTTGTTGTCAGTGTTTGTTGTTTGCTGTACGTCAGACCTGTTTTTGATACCGAAATAAAACAAAATAAGAATTAAAAAACCAAGGGTTGTGGCCAGATATCTATGCACCATTTCTGTCCATGCTTTTGTGGAATTAAAGGGTTGATCGGGAAACAATTCCTCAGTATCTGCAAGTTCGCTCGGAGAGCTTGGCGGTCCAAAATATCCGTAACAGCCCGGCCAGTCAGGGCACCCTAGTCCTGCGTCTGATAATCGGACATAAGCGCCAAAAACTACCACACAAAAAGCCAACAAAGTGGTGAATGCTACAAGCTTTTTGTTGTGTTTTGGCATGTTATGGCCCTTTGCCTCATGCAGGTTTGCTCGGCTAGGAAGCGGTTACACTCATAAAGAGATCGCGGATGTAGTAGATAAAAGCACCGTCAACCGAAAGGATCCCAACCAGGGCCAGCAAAAACAGGGGGGGCAGCGTAATGGCATATATTAAAGCCATTCTCTCCCAGGCCATGTGCATGAAGACTCCGACCACAAGGCCTGCTTTGAGAAAAGCAAAAATGGTGATCAAGAACGCTCGTAGATAACCCTCTACGTTCATGTAGTCGACCATATAAGAGAACGCACTGAGCACAAACAGGAGGATCCAAACACTCATATAGAGACTGAGGGGATGTTCCGCTTCAGGGGTCTCGCCTGGATAGTAACTGGGATGTATAAAGGGTTTGTTTGGTTCCATCTCTGTTCCTTACCACAAATAAAAGAAGGCAAATATAAAGATCCAGACCAGATCCACAAAGTGCCAATACAGCCCCATAACCTCAACGATTTGGTAATCGTCCAAACGGTCGTAACGCCCCGCGAATACTCGCCAAGCAACGGTACTGAGGTAGATCACACCAATTGAGACATGCAATCCATGGAAGCCGGTAATCATAAAGAAAAAACCACCAAATTGGTGGGCACCATACGGATTCTCCCAAGGTCGGATGCCTTCTTCAACAATCAACTTAGTCCACTCAAAAGCTTGCATGCCAACAAAGGCCAGCCCGAACAGGGCGGTTAACGAGATCAGGACCCCGGTTCTCACGCGTTGCTTCTTGTACGCAGCAGTCACTCCCATGGCCATGGTTCCACTGCTGCTGATCAAAATAAAAGTCATGATTGCGATCAACAACAACGGCACCTCTGTGCCTCCCACATGCAGAGCAAAGACCGTACTGGTGTCCGGCCAGGGTGCGGTGGTGGTAAGCCGGACCGCCATGTAGCTGCTTAAAAACGAGCCAAAAATAAAAGTATCACTGACCAGGAAGATCCACATCATCGCCTTGCTCCAGCGCACTTTGAAGGTTTGTACGTCGGACGACCAATCTGCGACCAGTCCCTTTAGATTATCAGGCACCAAGGCTGCATCGGATGCTTGGTTGAGTGCGGTATTAGACATTCGTCAGTTCCCCATTACGTGGATAAAAACAAGCCAAACATCATTACCCAAATCAAGAGCAAATAATGCCAGTAGGTTGCCAGTAGACTCACTTGTGCTGAGCGTGATTTGGCGTCATCAGTTTTCCAAGATTTTTTTGTGATAACAATCCAGGCAACAATCCCACCTGATATGTGCAGCCCATGCAGGGCTGTGATCAGATAAAAAAATGTGTTCGCCGGGTTGTCAGCCAAAACATAACCGTAAGCAATCAATTGCTGCCAAGCCCAAAACTGTCCTGTTAAAAAAACCAAAGCAAACAGGCCGCCGACAAAGAGACCCGTTCTGAGGTTGTTTTTGTTGTTTGCTTTCGCTGCCCTTGCTGCCCAACCCATGCCCATGCTCGCGACCACCAGAGAGCAGGTATTAACCCACAGCAATGACGGCACTGGCAAGGGTTGCCAATCTTCAAAATTCATTCGGAAGACGTAGGCATTGGTCAGAAATAAAAACAAAATGGTAACCACCGCCAGCAGCAGATAAAGAAAAACCTGAGCATGGCTTAGCTTTAAGATGCCCGGTTCCGAATTTATTGGTTGATGCTTGTCCAAAAGAGCCTATGTGATTTGTTCATCCGGGACATTTTGCGGCACAAAGTCTGCAGTTGCACCAGGCAGACCGTAGTCGTACGGCCAGCGGTAGACAACCGGTAACTGGTCCCCCCAATTGCCGTGTCCGGGAGGAGATTCCAGGGTTTGCCACTCAAGTGTGCACGCACCCCAGGGGTTTTTAGGTGCTTTTTTACCACGGATGGCACTGTTCACAAAGTTGTACAAAAGAATAAATTGCGACGCACCGACGATCAGCGCACAAATGGTGATGAATTGATTCAAGTCGGCCACGGAGTCGGGGATGAAATCGTACTGCTGGTTGGAGTAATAGCGCCTTGGTACGCCAAGGAAGCCAATGTAATGCATGGGGAAATAGATCAGATACGTACCAATAAAAGTGATCCAAAAATGTATTGTGCCAAGCCGGTCGTCCAGCATTCTTCCGGTGACCGACGGGAACCAGTGATAGAGCCCTCCAAACAAAGCCAAAACAGGGGAAACAGCCATAACCATGTGGAAATGGCCTACCACAAAATAAGTATCAGACAGCGGTACATCTACGGATACATTGCCCAAGAAAAGTCCGGTTAAGCCGCCTATGAGAAAGGTAATCAAAAACGCCAAACAATAGAGCATGGGCACGGTCATTTTGATGTTTGCGTGCCAAAGCGTGAGAACCCAATTGTAGACCTTGATAGCTGTGGGCACGGCAATGATCAATGTTGTGGTGGCAAAAAAGAAACCAAGATACGGGTTCATGCCGGCAACGTACATGTGGTGTGCCCAGACAATAAAAGAGATTCCAGCAATGGCTATCAATGCCCAAACCATCATGTTATAGCCAAAAATATTCTTTCTCGCATGGCAGCTGATCAGCTCAGAGATAATACCAAAAGCAGGCAGGGCGATAATGTAGACTTCGGGATGCCCGAAAAACCAAAACAAATGCTGAAACAACACCGGGCTGCCGCCGCCGTAGTCCAAAACTTCCCCACCTTTGAAGATTTCTGGCATAAAAAAACTGGTTTCCAAAACGCGATCAAAGGTCAGCATAATTGCACCCACGAACAGCGCTGGAAACGCCAAAAGACCCAAAAAGGTTGCCAGGAAAATACACCAGATGATCAAAGGCATGCGCATCATCTTCATCCCACGGGCTCTTGATTGCAGCACTGTGGTGATGTAATTCAACCCGCCCATGGTGAAAGCGACAATAAACACAGCCAAGGAAACCAACATCAGCAATATTCCTGCGCCATCCCCTCCAGGCGTTCCTTCCAAGATCGACTGCGGGGGGTACAATGTCCAGCCGGCCCCTGTTGGTCCGCTGGGAACAAAAAAGCTTGCGACCAAAATAATGACAGACAAGAAATAGACCCAGAAACTCAACATATTCACATACGGGAAAGCCATGTCTCTGGACCCCAGCATCAAGGGGATCAGATAGTTGCCAAAACCCCCTAAAAACAAAGCGGTAAGCAGGTAGATAATCATGATCATGCCGTGCATGGTAACGTCTTGGTAATAACTGCCGGCATCAATGGAATCAAACAGGCCGGGAAAACCCAATTGCATGCGTATCAAGAGCGATAAGAACATCCCGATTAAGCCAATGGACAAGGCAACGCAGATGTATTGCAGAGCAATGATTTTATGGTCTTGGGAGAAAACATAATGGCCCCACCAACCTTTCGGGTGGTATATTTGCTGTCCTTCGTAAGCGGCGTTTTGTTCCATTTTTATTGCTTCCTCTTTTTACAATAACAAGTTTTGTTGGTGTTTATTCAACCGACAGGTTTTTCATGTATTCAACGATCGCGTCCAGCTCGTCTTCAGACAAGTTGTATGCCGGCATAATAGAGGCAAAGCCAGCCGCTATTTGTATGCTTGGATTCATGATCGATTTTTTGATATACGCATCATCTATATTCAGGGTCTCACCGTTTACCAAAGTTCGCTGAGTGCCAAAACTACCCCGCCAAGTAGGCCCAATCCTGGTTGTTCCATCGTCACTGTGACAGGCAACACAACCCAACGATTGAACAATTTGCCTGCCCCGGCCTTCGCTGCTCTCATTCATGGTTTCAACAAAAGTCGGATGCTGGCTTAGCCATGTTTGAAAATCAGCCATTTCATCAACAGTGATCTCGCCCCGCATCGCCCAATGTCCTGTGCCACAGAATTCCGCACACGCAACTTCAAAAGTCCCGAGCACAGTTGGGATAAACCACAGGTTTGTGTGTTGTCCCGGCACCAAATCCATTTTTGCCCTGAATTGGGGAATGTAAAAATCGTGGAGTACATCTTTTGATCTGAGCTGAAAGACCACCGGTGTGTTAATGGGAAGGTGGACTTTATTGTCGCGAACCAAAATATCATCTTGGCCGTAGGCGTCTAGAGGGTCGATGCCAAAAGTATTTTTTGAGCTAATCAGTCTCCCGTTGGTGTTGCCATAAATACCGTCGTCCCCAGGGAATCTGTAAGACCATGTCCACTGTTGCCCAACTCCTTCGACCTCCAGTGCGTCTTCAGGCAAATCAATGTAATCTTGCCAAGCAACCAGGCCCGGGGCAAGCATAATGATGACACCAATGGTTGTTACGACGGTGAGCCAGAGCTCCAATTTTGGATTTTCTGGCTCGTACTTGGCTTTGTGGCCTTCACGGTATCTGAATTTCACCACGCAATAAAGAATAAAGCCAGAGATGAGGACAAAAGCAACCCCGGTTACCCAAAGAGTGATTACAATTGTTTGGTCAAAGCTGCCCCAGTTGGAGGCTAAAGGAGTGAACCACCAAGGGGTGATAAAATTAAATAAAACGGATCCAATAACTATGATGGCTGTTATTATTACGAAAGCCATATCTTTCTTTATTTAGTGTTTGTAATCATCATCAATCGCAAAGCATTATCATCAAAAAACACAGGAAATACAATGTCCTTCTGCAGCTTGGTTGCACCCAAGTTCAAGGCCCCATTTTAAAACATTGAGGGCTCAGACTATAGAGCATTTAAAACGATGCCCAGAAAGATTATTCCACCAATATAATTGTTCTCTAAAAAAGCCTTCAAGCAAGCTTCAGGCTTCTTATTACGGATTAAGAACTGTTGCCGTATAAACAACACTGTAGCAGCTAAAATCGAAAGGTAAAAGAGATCTCCCAAGCTAAAGAGATAACCGACCAAGCCCAGCAAGAACAATACACTCAGTTGCAAAAAACCGGTAATTAGTTTGGCGTAAGAACCAAAGAGAATAGCGGTGGAATGAACCCCCAGACGAGCATCGTCCACTTGGTCTACCATTGCGTAAAAAGTATCGTACAACAAAATCCAGAGAGCGGTGCCCAACCACAGCACATAGAAAGCGAGATCAAAGGCAGTGTTGGTGGCAGCAAAAACCATGGGAATGCCCCAACTGAAGGCCAACCCAAGGATCAATTGCGGGGCAGCAAACAAACGTTTGCAAAAAGGATAGAGAATCGTTAATGCCAGACCGCCAAAAGCGAAAGCTACTGACCTGATGTTGAGTTGCAGCACAAGACAAAAAGCCACCACGATTAATCCTGCAAACAAAACCCATGCTTGTTTGACTGTCATGGCCCCCGACGCTAAAGGCCTGTTTTTTGTTCTCTCAACAAAGGGGTCAATGTTTCGGTCGGCAATGTCGTTCATAACACATCCCGCAGAACGCATCACAACTACCCCAACAACAAACACCAGCAACAGCTTTGGGGCAGGCCAACCACCCGCGGTCAACCACAGGCTCCACAGAGTCGGCCACAACAACAAATAGATACCAATCGGCCGATCCAGGCGCGTTATGTTTATGTAGTGATTGGCTGATGAGAAAAGCTTTTGTTCATTGTCCGCCATGGGTCGGTGGCTTATCCAAGCTCATAAATTTTTGGTAGAAATATCTCCACAACCCACAAGGGCCTGCTCTCAATGCAGAAGCTTGATCGTCTTACCCACAGTTTTACGCCTTCTTTTTCTAAGGGGTTAACACCGTATTGTTTTAACAGCGGATGCTTGCTCACACAGAATGAAAAATTAAACGCACTCCTGCTTACATTGGGTAGGTTGGCCATTGCCTCTCCCAAACCTTTAGCCCCAAGATTTGCCAACCAACCGTTGTGTTTGAATGTTTCCTCTGGGATGGTTGTTTGTCCTAATATGCAGGGCTCATTGTCTGACAACATCATTATTTCACGAATGTAGTTGTTGTCAGTTATTGGTAAATCGCTGAGCAAAGAAGACTGTTGGCCGTAGGTTTCTTTTAGAACTTTTAGTTGGAAGTTTTGGGCACACTGTTTCAGCCTTGTTGTAAGCAACGCCGTTTCATACAACCAGCTTTTTAGGTTTTGAGTTAGCTTAGGATGGTGGGATAAATCGGATTGATTCATCCAGTTAAGCGGGACCAGGTTTTGGGTGATGTCGTTAAAAATAGTGACCATGCTTCTTTGTTTATTGCCGGCTAAACCAAGAGTAGTCTAACTATAAATTAAACATTTCGGTACTCGAGTTGATCCCCAACCCACCGACGGACTATTTTTTCAATCAAATCTGGATGATTTTGTTCAATATTGACCGTTAGCTTGTTGATTGCCGGCAACAAATATGCGTCCCTCATGATGTCTGCTATCCGTAACCCGATCAGTCCCTTTTGTCGGGTGCCAAGCAATTCCCCCGGACCCCTTAATTGCAAGTCTTTTTCAGCAATCAAAAAACCATCGTTTGTTGCTCTAATTACAGCCAAACGTTCTTTGGCAACCGAAGACAGCGGCTTCTTGTAGAGCAGAATGCAAACACTCTCGTGTCTCCCGCGGCCTACTCTTCCGCGCAGCTGATGCAATTGGGTTAACCCCAATCGTTCTGCGTTTTCAATTACCATCACACTTGAATTGGCAACATCGACACCCACCTCAATAACCGTTGTTGCAACCAAGATATTTGTATGGCCATTGATGAAGTTTTCCATGGCTTTGGTTTTTTTAACCGAACTTAATTTTCCATGAACCAAACCGATACTGAGTCGTTTTAATTTCTCTTGCAAAAAAACGTACGTGCTCTCTGCCGCTTGAAAATTGAGCTCTTCAGATTCCTCAATTAATGGGCAAACCCAATACGATTGCCGGCCGAGCGCACATTCCTTAGAAATCTTATCCATAACTTGGCTACGCTTTTCTTCCGGCACAACAATCGTTTTAATATTGCCCCTGCCTTTTGGCAACTCGGTAATTATGGATGCATCCAAATCCCCGTATGCGGTCATGGCAAGTGTTCTGGGTATGGGTGTGGCGGTCATGATAAGTTGGTGGGGTACGGTGTTGCGATCGCTTGATTTTTTCATAAGACTCAATCTCTGCTCAACACCAAACCTGTGTTGCTCATCAACCACAACAAGGGCCAGATTCTTATAGACCACACTGGGCTGAAAGAGGGCGTGTGTACCCACAATAATATCGATGGTGCCATTGGCTATGCCAGCCAACACAGTTCGCCTATCTTTGGCAGACAGTTTGCTTTTAAGCAATGCAACCGATACCCCCAAAGGTTCGAACCAGGAAACTACATTATTAAAATGTTGTTCTGCTAATAATTCCGTTGGTGCCATTAACGCCGCCTGTTGTTTACTGCCTACAGCAATTAACATGGCCAAAGCAGCAACAATTGTTTTGCCTGAACCCACGTCCCCTTGCAACAATCGCATCATCGGCCAGTTTTTTTTCAGATCCATCTCAATTTCTTCAACAACCCTTGCTTGACTCTTTGTGAGTTTAAACGGCAAGTTTTTAATGAGCGATTCCTTTAACAACCGGTTAGCAAGGGCCATCGCCGGTTCTTTTTTTGTATGCCTTTTTAGCCGTTTTAAAGCCAATTGATTGGCCAATAACTCTTCGATAATCAGTCTTTTTCTAGCCAAGCTTTGGTGGCCATTGACAATGTTTTTTTGTGAGGGTTGATGAATTTCTCGCAGCGATTCTGTGAGCGGCACCAACCCCAATTCTTTGACAATAGAAGCAGGCAACAGTTCTTCTATGGTATCTATTTGTTGCTCCAGCGCGGCACGAACAATTTTCCTTAACCTACCTTGTTGCAAGCCTTCTGTGGTTGGGTAGATTGGGGTGAGGCCCGCTTCCAGCGGGGCAGGATTCTCCGGGTTTATAATTTGATACTCTGGGTGAATCATTTCCAACCCGGAGGCTGTTTTTCTTGTCTGACCAAAACAGCGGACAACGGTGTTTTTTGCCAACCGTCTTGCTTGCTGTTTGGAGAAGTGGAAAAACCGTAATGTGATAATTCCAGTATCATCCGAAAGTTGGCTGATCAACATTCTGCGGCCTCTGTAGACAACTGTTGTCAAGACTACAAACCCCTGAATTAACGCCTTTTCACCCGCAACAAGAGCGCTAATTTTGTGTAAAGAAGTTTTATCCTCATAGCGTATAGGCAGCAAAAACAATAAATCGTACTGGTTGTGTACTTTTAGTTTTTGCAGTTTAGAAACCAGAACTGGGCCAACGCCTTTGAGGTCAATTAAGTCAGTACCCATTTTGGTTGCTAAGACGATATACAATCAACCTTGTTTGTGCGGTTTAATATTCACCAGTGCCTCTATTTCAAGGGCTGCGTTTTTTGGTAGAGCGCTCACTTCAACCGTCGTTCGAACAGGATACGGTTCCGAAAACAACGTCATCATAACGTTGTTAATGGCTTCAAAGTTAGCCATATCCGTCACAAACACGCTGAGCTTGACCACATCATTAAGAGTTCCTCCGGCTGTTTCGATGATTGCATTTATGTTTGCAAAAATTTGCTCCGCCTGCTCTTCTATGCTCCCGACAACCAGCTCACCCAGATTGTTCAATGGAATTTGTCCTGAGAGAAACAACAGATTGTCCACCCAAACTGCTTGAGAATACGGGCCGAGTGCAGGGGGTGCTTTCGATGTGGATATTTGTTTTTTGCTCACTGTTGTTTCTTTTAATTAAGATTCCTGGACACTTTTAAAACGTTTTTCATACGCTTTATTTCTCGCATCACAAGAGCCAATTCTTGACGATTTTTGATCTGTATTAAGAACAATATATCCACAGTGTCGTCTTCGTATTCTCTGGAAATAGTAACTTGCTCAACATTGCAACCCTTGTTGGCTATTGTGCCCGCAACCTCAGCCAGTGATCCTGGTGTATGCATGGCATGCACTTTGATTTCTGTGGCCAGACCGTGTTCGATGTCATCGCTCCACTGAGTGCCAATCCAGCGACTACCCTCTTTGTTAAAGTTGGCCACATGACCGCAAATGCTTCTGTGAATAACCAACCCCCGTTGCGTGCTTAAATGACCAATAATGGTATCGCCTGGAATTGGAGTGCAACATTTTGGAAACGATATCGACACCCCTTCCGTGCCTTTGATCAACAACGGTGTGTGATTTTTATCTTTAATTTTGTCGTCTGCATCCCCAAGGAGAATTTGAGCCATAAGCATTGGGTTTTTATCACCCTGCCCGATGCTTTCATAAAACTCTTCTCTGTTGGTAAATGCCATGTCTGCCAACAGGCCCTTCATTTGTTTTCTAGTGATATTACGTTGTTTTTTCCCAAGCGTTTCCAGCGCATTGTTAAACAATCGTTTGCCCAAGGCAATCGTCTCAGTGGCATTAAGCTTCTTTAGGTAATTTCTGATATTGTGTCTGGCTTTCACGGTGGTTATAAAGCCTAGCCAGCTCGGATCTGGGTTGGAGTACTTCGATGTCATGATGTCAATGGTTTGGCCGCTTTTCAGTATGGTTCTAAGAGGTGCTTGCACCCGGTCAATTTTGGCGCCTATACAACTGTTTCCAACGCCAGTGTGAATCGCATATGCAAAATCAACACAGGTTGAATTTACCGGCAGTCGCAGAATCTTTCCTTTGGGTGTAAACACGTAGATCTTGTCAGGGAACAAATCAACTTTAATGCTTTCAAGAAACTCTTCTGGGTGTGCGGTTCCCTGAATTTCCTTGATTGTTGCAAGCCATTCCCTTGCTTTGATTTGAAGGGGAAGCCCCTCAGGGTCATCTAATTTATATTTCCAGTGTGCTGCAATTCCAGTCTTTGCTACCTTGTCCATAGCTTTTGTTCGCACTTGAACTTCAATTGGAGTGCCATTGGGTCCGAGCAAGCTTGTGTGTAACGATTGATAACCATTGATTCGTGGAATGGCAATATAGTCTTTGACTTTTCCTGCAATGGGTTTGTAGATTTGGTGCACCACACCTAAAACTTGGTAACACTCTTCCGCCTGATCAACAATGACCCTGAGCCCGTATACGTCAATGACTTGGTCAAAGGACAGCTTTCTGTTTTTCATTTTATTGTAAATACTGAACAATGCTTTTTCTCTGCTCTGAATTTCTACATCAAGACCTGATTTTTTAAGGTTTCTACTAATTCTTCTAACAATTGTTCCAAGCGTTCGTTTTTGATTTCCAAGTTTACGTTTTAATGATTTCTGCAGGATTTTATATCGCCAGGGGTAGGCGTAGCGGAAAGCCTCACGCTCCAGGACAGTTTTCATTTGATAAATGCCAAGCCGATTTGCAATTGGAGCGTAAATCTGCAGTGTTTCTTTGGCGATTTTGAATTGTTTTTTTCGCTCAAGTGCATGCAGAGTTTGAATATTGTGCAGCCTGTCTGCAAGCTTAATTAAAATCACGCGTATGTCTTTAACCATTGCCAGCATCATTTTTCTGAAATTTTCTGCTTGTGCCTGGTTGCTTTCTTCATACTCTATTTGATCCAATTTACTTACCCCATCAACCAAAGTTAATATTTCTTTTCCAAACTCTTTGGCTATGAAGTCGGTGCTTAACGCTGTGTCTTCCAATACATCGTGAAGCAACCCAGCGGCAATGGATTCTTTGTCTAAATGAAGTTCCGCAAGTGTTCTGGCGACTGCCACAGGATGGTGAATGTAGAGTTCCCCAGTTCTTCTGGTTTGATGGCCATGGGCGATACTGGCATAGACATAAGCCTTCTTGATCAGCTGATGATCAATATCGTCGAGATAACCTAAACCATCCAGCAACTGTTTCATAGGCTTGGGTGGTTTTCGGTCCAGCATCTCTGCCGCTTTTTCTAAGAACTGTTCCATGCCAACACAACTATCTAATAACCTCTATTTTACTCAAGGAATGGTTCGATGGGTATCTTCTAGCGTTATTTGGCCAAAAGAATTATTGAATCCAGAGCAATGTTTTAAAAATTGTTTGGGAGTTTAGTCGGAAGGAGAGAGACAGATATGCTTATCACTCTAGGGATTTAGCAAGTTCTTCGACAAGTTCTTTTTCCAGATCATTTTGGGTAGCATGGAATAAAGCATTGTCCAAATGCCCTGCAGCGATTTCCCTTAGGGCAAGAACTGTGGGCTTATCATTTTCGTCATCTTCCAACAAGGTCTCCGCCCCATTGGCAATTCTTCTTGCTCTCTTTGAAGCTATTTTTACTAAATCGAAAATGCTATCAACATGTTCAAGACAATCTTCTACTGTAACTCGAGCCATTGTATCCGTTAAAAATTATGAAGAGCAGGTAAGGCTACCCAGTTCCATGCATAAGTCAAATCTTTTCACCGCCAAGCTCAGCAAAGCTCTTGATGACCGCCAGCGCTTCTTCACTAACGGCTGATTTGCTTGTGTGAGGGCTGTTAACCAAAGACATAATTTCCTCACATGTGGACTCAATATCATTGTTGACAATCACGCGATCAAAATAGCTGTATTGCTCAATATCTTTTATGGCTTCTTGAAAGCGTAATTCTATTTGGTCAGCAGAATCCATGGCTCTACTTGTTAGTCTTTTTTTTAGTTCTTCTTTAGAGGGAGGCAACACAAAAACTGACAAAGACCCCGGTCGTTTTAAGCGAATTTGTTCTGCTCCTTGCCAATCAATTTCTAGAATCAGTGTGTAATCTTGGTTTAGCGTTTCCAGCGTTTCTTTTTTTGGCGTGCCATAATAATGGCCGAATACATTTGCAAATTCGAGAAACATGTTTTGTATGATCATTGATTCAAACGTCTTTACCGTAACAAACACATAATCAAGACCATTGGTTTCATTGGGTCGTATGTTTCTGGTTGTGTAAGAAACAGATGCCCTGATGTTTTTATTTTCCTGCATCAGGCGTCTAACAATGGTGGTTTTTCCCGTGCCAGAAGGAGCCGAGATAACTACTAAATTCCTGTTTTTGTCAACCATAAAAAAGCATTAAGGATATATAATTAACAACTGTATCAAACCTACTTGTATTGTAATGTTAATTGTGTGTGTATTGAAACAATAGTACTGGCTTCCCACAACCGCAACAAAGCACAAGAAATTCAAATGCTGTTGGGGAATCAATTTCATGTGATCCCACAACAAGCATTTGATATACCTCCAATTGAAGAGACAGGGTCAACCTTTGAGGAAAACGCTTTGTTAAAGGCCAAAACAGTCTACGACATTATTGGTCTTCCCGTTATAGGAGATGATTCCGGACTTGAGGTTGTTGCCCTTAACAATCAACCGGGAGTCTATTCTTCAAGGTTTGCTGGAGATAATGCATCGGACGATGACAACATTGATAAATTACTCAGAAAAATGCACAACATACCCACTGACAAAAGGACAGCAAGATTTAGATGTGTGGTTGCCTTTTTAGGAACAAGCAGTGATGATCAGCCTGTTTTTTTTGAAGGAGAGTGGGCAGGGTACATTGCTAAAGAAAGAAGAGGCAAGAATGGGTTTGGATACGATCCTGTTTTTGTGGATTTACAGTCCAACCTAACTGCTGCAGAACTGGAGCCGGATCAAAAAAATAAAATAAGCCACAGGGGTAAGGCAATGCGGTCTTTAAAGTCTTATCTGGGCGGAAGCTAAAAACCTTACCAAAACACACGCTGACGCATAGATATTTCAATAAACCTTTGATCTTAAAATGGAATGTTTTGCAAAGCAGCGGTAAAAATTATAGAAAATTACCCACAGACTCAACGCACATGGAAAATTTATTATAAAGATAGCAAGTAATTTAAATAGGTTACAATAATATTGCTTAATAACTATATGAAATATAAATAAAAATATAAAAAAGTGTTGCTTTTTTATACAAAGTCACGCTGCTTTGTAAAACTTGGCTTTTGAGCGACTGCAGCAAATATATCCACAAAGTTATCCACAGATTTTGTGGATAAAATTTCCCAGCCAGTCACAGAACTGTCACTAGAATTTCTTGAAAATTAATTGCCTAGTGGTTATCCTTGCGTGCCTCAATAATAAGCATAGAATATATTGCATTCTCAAGGTTGAGGATCAGAGATTTACAGTGAAAAAAGACATACATCCAGCTTACAACGAAATAACGGTTACCTGTTCGTGTGGCAATATATTTCAAACCAAGTCAACACTAAAGGAAGATTTAAGCATTGAAGTCTGTTCGGCATGTCACCCGTTTTATACCGGCAAGCAGAAAATTATTGATACAGCTGGCAGGGTTGACAAATTTAGACAACGTTATGGCACCAAAGAATAAAGCCGTGTTATCTACGGAGAATAGTTTTATTCTTTTTTTGAAAACTAGTGAGTAAAGAAAACAAAACCGTTGGTCTGCTCTACAACGGTGGTCGGGTAGATTTGGACCTCAAAGAGCCCTCAGTAGGGCCGGATGTGGTAGACCTAAAGAATTTCAGTGCTCAGACCGGTTTGTACACCTTTGATCCATCGTACTCATCCACAGCAAGCTGCGAGAGTTACATTACTTATGTTGACGGCACAGCTGGCGTATTGTCTTATCGTGGTTATCCAATTGAGCAGCTGGCACAAGAGAGTACCTATTTAGAAGTTTCGTATCTTTTATATCATGGTGAATTGCCTAGCAGAGACCAACTCGATGTTTTTCGCTTAAAAGTTAAACAAAACATGCTGCTAGAAGAGAGCGTGATAAAACTGTTTGACACGTTTCCGGAAAACGCCCACCCAATGAGCATGCTGATCACATCAGTGGCCTCTTTATCATCAATTTACCACCATGACATCAATGTGAGAGAACCTGAAGATCGAGAAGCATTTTTCTTCCAAGTTCTGGGCAAGGTACCCATACTGGCAGCGACAATATTGAACCATATAAACAAAAAAACAGTAGGATCTTGTGATGAGAAACTCAACTACTCTGCAAATATTTTAAACTTATTTTTTGGTGGCATTCCCAATTTTGAGGTAAACCCAGTTTTCTCCAAAGCTTTAGATGTTTTGTTAATTTTACACGCAGACCACGAGCAAAATTGCAGCACGTCATCCGTACGCTTAGCCGGCAGCTCAGGAACCAATCCCTATGCCGCTATGGCGGCAGGCATTGCTGCACTTTGGGGCCCATTACATGGCGGCGCCAATGAAGCTGTGGTGAGAATGTTTAATGAGATCAAATCAAAAGATAGAATCAGCCATTTTATTGAAAAAGCCAAGGATAAAAACGACCCATTCAGGTTAATGGGTTTCGGACACCGTGTTTATAAAAACTACGATCCAAGGGCTGCGTTCATTCGAGAAACATGCCATGAGGTCTTGGATGAGTTGGGTCAAGACAACAATCCAATGCTGGAATTGGCATTGGCATTGGAAGAGATTGCCCTGCATGACCAGTACTTCATTGATCGCCACCTCTATCCCAACGTAGATTTCTATTCAGGCATTATTTACCAAGCTTTGGGCCTGCCAAAGGAAATGTTTACCGTTATGTTTGCGTTAGCAAGAGTCGTGGGCTGGGCAACACATTGGTGTGAAATGATGGCCAATCCAGGCTTAAGAATTGGCAGGCCAAGACAACTTTATTTAGGGCCTAAAAAAAGAAATTACATTCCCTTGGATCAGCGCTAAGCAAAAAACATCCAGTTTTAACGACAATACCCCATTTTATGCCTTAAAATAATAAGGTCTTTGCAACCTTAAACCGCTTGGAAACAATGCTAGAAAACGACAACAATAATATATTTCTCATCGGTCCTATGGGATCTGGGAAGACCAGTGTTGGGGCAATTGTCGCTAAAATCCTTGCCAAAGAATTTCATGATACGGATCAGGAAATCGAAGCAGGCACAGGGGTAGATATTTCATATGTTTTTGATGTGGAGGGTGAAATGGGTTTCCGTAAAAGGGAAGAAAAACTGGTCACAGCCATTACCCAAAAGAAAAACATTGTTTTAGCAACCGGAGGAGGAGCAATTGAATCTGAAAAAAATCGACGTTGTTTGGCAAGCAATGGTTTTGTGGTTTATTTGGAAACAAGCCTAGAGGATCAAGTCTTGAGAGCGAGACCAAGCATGAAAAGACCTTTACTGCAAAACGTGGACCCAAAAAAGAAGCTCCAAGAGTTAATGCAAAAAAGAAAAAGCTTATACGAGTCAATAGCTGATACGATTGTTAAAACCCAGGGACACAACTCCCACAGCCTGGCAAAGCAGGTTATAGAGAATTTTGATGCACATCGAAACAGTAAACCTTGAGGACAACAGCTACCCTATCTTTATAGGAGAAGGCGCCAGTTTGTCGCTGGAGAATTTTGAGGGCTATATAGCCGGAAAAGACATTGCAATTGTGACCAATGAGGTTGTTGCCCCGCTGTATTTAAACGAAATTTCTGACCTGTTTTCGAACATGAATGTTATTGAATACATTCTTCCTGATGGAGAACAAGAGAAAAAACTTAAAACCGTACACAAAATCATTGACCGGCTAATGGAAGCAGGACTTGGAAGAGACTCCACATTAATAGCATTGGGGGGAGGCGTGGTTGGAGATATCACAGGCTTTACTGCATCTATCTTTATGAGGGGCATTAATTTTATACAAATACCTACAACCTTACTCGCCCAGGTGGATGCGTCGGTGGGGGGTAAAACCGCTGTTAATCACAAAGCCGGCAAGAATTTAATAGGCAGTTTTCATCAACCTAAATGCGTAATTTGTGACAGCAGATTTTTAGAGACGCTAAAGGCTACTGAAATTTCCGCAGGACTGTCAGAAATTATTAAATATGGACTGATTCATGATAGAGAATTCTTTCAATGGCTGCAGAAAAACATTCAACAGATTTTATCCAATGATCCTGTTGCAGTGGCACATGCCATTCAACGCTCTTGTGCAATTAAAGCAGAGATAGTTGCTCAAGACGAAAAAGAGCAATCAGTCAGGGCTTTGCTCAATTTCGGACATACATTTGGCCATGCTATTGAAAAACTAACCGGCTATGGCAATTGGACACACGGGGATGCTGTTGCCGTCGGCATGGTCTTAGCCGCCCGATTATCAGAAAATATGTCACTCATCACACCGGAAGATGTTCAGGACATTGAGGAGATCTTGACCGCTGCCAATTTACCAATATCGCTGCCAAGTATAGATCCAACTGAATTATTGGCTGCCATGAAAAGCGATAAAAAAGCCAAAGACAGAAACATACAACTGGTTTTATTGAAAAACATTGGCGAAGCATTTCTTACCGCAGATTATCCCAAAGAGGATTTGACCAATTTACTGAGAGCTTCGTAATATGGATATCAATTCAAAGGATCGTTTAATTTTCGCACTTGATGTTGCTGAAGTGGATCAGGCAAAAGCACTGGTCAACGAACTGGCGGATGCTGTTACGTTCTATAAAGCGGGCATGGAATTAATGATGACAGGCGAGTATTTTGATCTCCTTGATTGGTTGGTACAAAATGAGAAAAAAGTGTTCGTTGATTTAAAACTGTTCGACGTTCCAGCCACAGTTTCCAAGGCAGTTAAGCGTTTAAGTCAAAGGGGCGCCTATTTTACAACCGTTCATGGGAATCAAGGCATGATGGAGGCTGCAGCTGCAGAGAAAGGCGATCTAAAAATTCTTGCAGTAACTGCACTGACTAGTTTGGATGAAGGCGATATCAAAGATCTGGGATTTGCATGTGATGTCCAAGAACTTGTGGTCTCAAGAGCAAGAAGAGCCCTAAGCTCAGGTTGTGATGGAATTGTCGCGTCTGGCATGGAGCTTGAATACATCAGAGACGAAGTGAGTGATAAGTTGCTGATTGTAACCCCTGGTATCAGACCGGTTGAAAACAGACCTACTGATGACCAAAAAAGAATAGTTTCGGTGGAGCAGGCATTTCAAAGAGGAGCCGATTATATCGTGGTTGGACGCCCGATAAAAAATGCAGTGAATCCGAGGCAGGCGGCAGAGTTGATTCAAGAGACCATTCTTAATTCAATATAGAAAATCCCGATTAATTTTCTCTTGCGAGAATCTGATCGATCGAAGTTACAAACACCCCCAACCTTTTTTGAAATCTTGCCCTCTGTTTTTCATCAAGCGAGGCAAGGATTTCTGCGGTAATCTGGTTAATCCCCGTCCTTGTATTTTTATCTTCAGAGCTGAATGAATTGATATGATCAGCCAAGATTTGCTCGAAATCTTTCTCCTGCCTTAAAACGAGTATTGTTACAAATTGTTGATTCCATTTTATTCGGTCATTGATTAACTGATATCTGGTGTCTTCTAACTCAGAAGACAGAAGCCGGACGGTGTTTTTTTGTTCATCGTTCAGTTTGACACGCAGCAGCCTAAAGAACCTTACGAAACTTTTTTCCAGAGCAGCTTGGTAATTTTTTGTTTCGTTGCCTAGTTTAAATCTCCTTTCTTCCATCAATCCATCAAAATGTATTTCTATTTCTTCGATTTGTTTGTTTGTAAGGGTTTTACATAATTCGGCTAAATAAGGAACAAAGAAATTTCTGCTTCTGTTGCCAAGCACGCCTCCTTTTTCATAAATCTCATCTATCTCACCAACACGTGTTTCGCTGTCCAAAAGCCTAAATCGGAGGAGCAGTTTTTTGTATTCTGGCAACTCGTTTTTTATGTTCCAGTACTTGAATTCCTGTGTTGCTTTCCTGATATAGTTTTCTTGGGTGTTTGAAAAATTTGCAGACTCTAAAAATTGATTGGCAATGAATTGATCTATCCTTTCATACCACAGCCCGCCCACAACAGAGCAAGCAGATAGATTGAAAACAACCATAACAATGATGACTTTTTTATAAGTTTGCCCGAACATATTTTTTACAATAGTGGTTGTAATGAATCCCAAATAATTTTTTCTATTTGGATATGCCCTTTAGCAGTTGGGTGAATGCCATCCGTCTGCATTAAACTTTGTTGCCAAACTTCATCCATCATTTTTTCTATGAGCCTTTCAACCAAACCTATGCCGTATTCACTTGCCAATTCGGGAAAGAGGTTTTGAAAGGATGTTGTGTAGGCATTTCCATAATTAGGCGGAAGCTGCATCCCGATTAATAATATTTTGGTATCGTGGTCAAGAGCAGCCTCTATCATTGATCGTAAATTGCTTTCTATTGAATTGATGGATGTGCCTCTAAGCCCATCATTACCACCAAGTTCTATGACAACAATCTTTGGCGTATATTTCCCCAATAATTTGGGCAAACGTTCAGCTCCTCCAGCGGTGGTATCTCCACTGATGCCAGCATTAACCACTTGAATAGAAAAACCTTCTTTATTCAATCTATCTTGCAGTAAAGAGGGCCATGCTTGGTTGTAAGCCACTCCAAGCCCGGCACTTAAACTGTCTCCGATGATCAAGATAGTTGAGTCATTTGAGTTCGAAATGCTAGCATGAGTTGCTGTTGAAGCAATGGCTAGCACAATAACAAAAAATAATCGACGGAACATTTTGAAAACACCCTTATTACAAGCAAAAAATATCACCAAAGAAGTCAACAGTCCAGAAGGCATTTTGACAATACTTAGTGATATCAATTTAACCGTATACGAAGGCCAAGCAATCTCAATTGTAGGTCCTTCCGGTTCGGGTAAAACAACTCTGCTTGCAATACTGGCAGGGCTTGATTTGCCATCTACAGGCCAAGTATGGTTGTCTGATCAAGAAATTACTTCTTTGGATGAAGACGCTAGAGCTCAAATAAGAGGAGAGAAAGTTGGGTTTGTTTTCCAATCCTTCCATCTTCTGCCCAGACTTTCAGCGGTCGACAACGTCATGCTGCCACTTGAAATAAAAGGCGATAGGCAAGCTAGGGAAAAGGCACTAAAAGCACTAACAAGAGTGGGGTTAAACAAAAGGGCAAGCCATCTTCCCAACCAATTGTCAGGCGGCGAGAAACAACGGGTAGCAATCGCCAGAGCGTTTGTAACGCGACCGGCAATTTTGTTCGCAGACGAACCCACGGGTAATTTAGACAAGGCCAGCAGCCAATCCGTCGGGGAGCTGTTGTTTTCCATCAATCAGGAATCAGACACCACTTTGATTCTTGTTACTCATAACACGGCACTATCTGAGCGTTGCGAATTGGTTCATCAGCTTGATGAGGGCCGAATTCAATGATGCAAGGCTTGTTGTATGGGATCAGACGTTTCCCGGTTGATTTAAAAAACAGCGACCTTTTTTTGCTTTTCTTATCCATTGTTCTCGCAGTAAGTGCGATTACAGGGGTTACCTTTTTAGGCGACCGTCTGCGACTATCGATCAAGCAGCAAGCTGCTGTTGTTCTGGCCGCTGATGTTACCTTAAGATCCACCGCACCCATTGGGCCAAAGTATTTGTCAATCGCTAAAGAGCAAGAATTGAATACTGCTGAGACGATTTCGTTCTTAAGCATGGCTCTCCATGGTGGCAATAACGTATTGTCTTCCATCAAGACCACAACCCCTGAGTACCCTTTGCGAGGCAAACTTAAACTGCTCGACTTCAACGGTCAAAATATTGACAAGCCCACAGGTTCGCCGATGAGTGGTAATGTTTGGGCGGAGCAGAGCCTGATAGACCGGTTTAACATTGCCAAAGGCGACTCTATTACTATTGGTAACAAGCGTTTTGTGGTTTCAGCCGTTTTGGCCGATTTTCCCGATCGAAATGTCGGCTTTCTTGCTTTTGCGCCCACCGTCATTGCCAATATTGAGGATCTTGATGCCATGGGAGTCATCCAACCTGGAAGTCGGGTTGTGTATCGGCAATTGTATTCCGGGCGTGAGAGTCAAATAGAAAGCTTTCTTGATGAGCTTCAGGATTTGCCTGCGGAAGTCAGAATCCAGAGAATTGAAAATATTGGCCAACAACTGGGCAGGACGTTGGATCGGTCCAACAGGTTCTTCAGTCTGGCCGGCTTGGTGACGATTATCATTGCCGCCATAGCTGCAATGATCTCCGCCAGACGATTCGCCATACGCCACATGTTCAACTGCTCTTTAATGAAGGTTTTTGGAGCCACACAGGGATTTGTTTTATCTGCACTCATTGGACAACTGTTACTGATGACTTTGCTGGCAACAATTGTAGGTGTCGGTGTTGGCTTGATTATTCAGTACATGCTTGTTGATTTGCTGAAGGGAATTATTGATTCGGATCTTCCAGGCCCATCATTGCAGCCGATTTGGATTGCTTTGCTGACCTCATCATGCCTTGTTGTCGGCACCGTTGCTCCGTACCTCCAGCAACTAAGGGTTTCCCAACCCATCAGAGTCCTACGCAACGATCTAAAGCTGGATTATAAAAGCAGTTTTTTGATAAACGCCGTTGCTATTTTTGCCTTGGTAATTTTCCTCAGCATACTGTTTGCCGATTTTTCTCTCGTGTCGACCATCATAATCGGTCTTTTTTTGGTTGGGTTAAGCCTCTTTTGCTTGGGCGCACTGATGGTAAAATGCTGCTCATTTTTTGATAACCAAATTGGTATCGGCTGGAAACTAGGGCTCAAAAATATCAGCAGGCGGCGCGGTGAGAGCATTCTGCATCTGGTTGTTTTCGGTTTGTCCCTTATGGCATTGATGGTGTTGACCGAGACCAGATCGGACCTGATTAACTCCTGGAAGCAAAGCCTTTCAGAAGAGACTCCGAACCATTTCTTTTTTAACATCCAGAGTTCCGAACTTGACGGCATTGCCGACTTCCTTAGCCCTCGTATTGGCCAAGCAATAAAATTTACGCCATTGATCAGGGGTAGGCTGTTGGCAATCAACAGCGGATCAAATCAAGGAACAAATTCTGGGCGCATGATAGAGAGAGAAGCGAACATCACCTGGTACGATCAATTGCCTGACAATAATAGCATCGCTGCAGGTGAATGGTGGGGCATGGAGGGGGAGAGCATTCAGGCGGTATCCGTGGACGAGGGAGTTGCGGAATCCTTGAACATTGGTGTTGGTGATGAACTGATCTTCAATGCTGCAGGAGTTGATTTAGCAGTCACCGTGACCAGCTTGAGGCGTATTAAATGGGAGAGCTTTCAGCCCAATTTTATTTTTGTTCTTTCACCCATGGTGGCAAGAGAATTGCCCCAATCATTTATTACCAGTGTCAACATACCCGAGGAGAACACACAGCTTGTTGATGAATTTTTGTCTCGTTACCCAACTGTTACCAGTATCAACTTAAATAGTGCACTCAATCAAATCAAAAACATTTTGAATAAGGCCTCTTTGGCCGTTCAATATATGTTTCTTTTGGCTTTACTCGCAGGGGTTCTGACTTTGATCGCTACAATTTTTGCCAGTGCTGACCAAAGGAGATACGAAAGCGCACTACTGCATACAATTGGAGCAAAACGATCGAAAATTTTTCAATCCATTGCCACTGAATTTATTACCATTGGTATTGGTGCCGGATTGACAGCTAGCATCGGAACAGTTTTTATCTCCGGATTCTTATCAACCCAAATTTTTGAATTGAATTATTCACCAAATATCTTGGTGTTAACGACTGGCCTGATTTTTGGTGCAATTTGCATTGGGTGCGTAGGTATCTTGGCTGTGAGAGAAGCTGTTTATGCTCCCCCTTTATTAACCCTCAGGGACCCTTAATATATCATTAGATTGAGATGACCGACTGGAACAGATTTCGTTAAGCTGTTACCACGTTTCTTGGTTCGCCCTTCAAATAGCAAGCAATATTTTTTGTGATCTCATCCAAGGCCCTTTGCCGAGCTTCCTTTGCTGCCCAGGCGACATGGGGCGTGACTATTAAATTAGGCAACCCGCTGTTTAATAGTGGGTGGTCTGCTGCAGGAGGCTCACGGTCAAGGACATCAAGAGCCGCTCCTGCTATGGATCCATATTCAAGAGCATGTAACAGGGCTTCGTCGTTGATCAACCCGCCCCGAGCTGTATTGATCAATAGGGCATTTTTCTTCATCGATTTAAAAGTGTTGAGGTCAAACAAGTCCTTGGTTTCTGGCGTTAGCGGGCAATGCAATGAAATCACATCCGATTGAGTGACCAAATTTTGAAATGGAACCCTTTTAAATTCCGATTTTTGCTGCTCGGCGCTTTTAGTGCTGTTTTCAGGTCTGAAGCTTTCGGCAACCAGAATCCGCATACCAAAAGACAAGGCTATGTTCGCAACAGCGGTTCCCAGCACCCCTAGACCCACAATGCCCAAGGTTTTTGATCGCAATTCTGTTATTGGGTACGCCAATAAACAAAACTGCTCGCTTTTCTGCCACAACCCCTTCTTCAAAGACAGCTGATATTCATCAAAATGATGGCTGAGCGCCAGTATCGAGAGCAGAACATGTTGTGCCACCGATTCTGTGCAATAGTTTTTAATGTTGCAAACGGTTATGCCGTTATTGCCCGCAGCAACCAAATCGACATTGTCGGTTCCTGTTGCAACCAGACAAATCAATTCTGCTTTTCCCGCTTGACTGAGGGCATTGGCGTCCAGCTTGATTTTGTTGATAATGATAATTTCGACATCCTGAATCCTTTCATTTATACCGGCTACAGCCGTTTTGTCGTACAAGACAAGGTTTGGGGCAATTTTTCTTAAGGGAGATAAATCTAGATCACCGGGGTCCACAGTTTTATAATCTAGAAAGACGGTCTGCATACTAATAAATTCTGGCGTCAAAAAATGAAAAAAAGTTGTAAATAAAAATGAATCTCGAGCCGCTTAGTTTACACGCAATTGCTGTCATGGTCTTTACCGTTGTGGGACTCTATCTTTTCTCAAGGGATTGGATACCGATCGAAACAACGGGGCTCGGCATATTGGTTGCAATGATTTCTCTGTTCTATTTCTTCCCTTACGATGTCAATGGCATCCCCATCGAGCCCGCTTATTTTTTTGTGTCCAGTTTCGGCCATGAAGCACTGGTTACCATTTGTGCGTTGTTGGCGATAGGCAAAGCGATTGAAATCAGTGGTTCATTGCAGCCGCTTATAGTTTTTTTATCTACGTCGTGGACTAAACACCCGAAGATCTCATTTCTTGGCGTGCTGTTCTTTGGCGCATTTTTTAGTGCTTTCATTAACAACACGCCGATAGTGGTCATTTTGATACCTGCCCTAATCGCGGTTGCACACAAAGCCAATGTCAGCTCATCAAAAATTCTAATGCCCATGGGAATGGCAACGCTTCTTGGAGGGATGTCCACAACCATTGGCACGTCCACAAATTTATTGGTTGTGGGTATTTCCCGTGACATGGGTTTACAGGAAATCCAATTGTTTGATTTCGTTGTTCCGGCAGTCATTGCAGGTAGCGTCGGCATGGTTTATTTGTGGTTGATTGCACCTCGGTATTTGTCTGATCGACAACCACGGGAGAACCAAAACATAACCCGTATTTTTGAGGCAATTCTGTATGTAAACCAAGACAGTTATCCCCATGGAAAGACACTCGCAGAATTAATGATCAAGGCAGGAGATGACTTTCAAATCCAAAAAATAAAACGCTCTGAAAGCCTTTTTGTTGCAAAAATACCAACTGTTGTTCTCGAGGCGGGGGATCAAATTTATATCAAAGATACCATTGAGAAACTCAAAGAATATGAAAAATTATTAGGAGTGACACTCCATCGAGGTGCAGATTTAACAACGGAAGATGCACCCGATCAAAAAAGCGACAACACTCACCTTGCTGAAGTTGTTATCGGTTCCGGTTCATTGCTAGATCAGCAAACGCTGAATACTCAGAAGTTCAGCCAACGTTTTAATTTGCTTCCATTGGCAATACACCGCAGTCGCACAGGCTCAGAAGTTGTTGGTGACATAACATCAAAAAAACTCAATGTTGGAGACGTGCTTTTGGTCCAAGGAACTGAGAACGCCATAGACAACCTCAGGACCAATGCTAATTTACTGATTATCGATGGATCCACACTCCATGTAACCCAAAGCAAAACTTCTTTGCCTTTGTACATTATGTTGGCGGTTGTGGTTGCAGCTGGCACCGGATTAATGCCCATTTCTATCAGTGCTCTCATTGGGTTGGCAGCAATGTTGGTAACCAAGTCTCTAAAGTGGAGTGATGTTGGCGATGCCATGAATATTCCCATCATTATGCTGATCGTGGCCAGTCTGTGTCTTGGAAATGCCCTTGAAGTTACAGGGGGCTCAGATTATATGGCACATCTCTTTGTTTTTGTCACCCAATCGCTGCCTACACCGGTTGTAATCAGTGCATTAATGCTCGTCATGGCAATTATCACAAATATTGTTTCTAACAACGCTGCGGCGGTTATTGGGACACCCATTGCAATTAGCATTGCTCAGCAGTTGGGTGCACCGGTTGAACCGTTTGTTTTGGCAGTTCTTTTTGGAGCAAACATGAGTTTTGTAACACCCATAGGTTATCAAACGAACTTGCTAATTATGGGTGCAGGCGATTATCGTTTTTCTGATTTCGTCAGGGTTGGACTGCCCTTGGCTGTGATTATGTGGCTAACATTGTCTATCGCTTTACCTCTTTTGTATGATTTATAAAGCAATCTTCTGCTTGACGAGTCCAGCCTGACGAGTGATACTGCACCTCAATATGAGTAAGTTATTGTTAAATCAGAACGGTTGGTGGGCCCTTTTCTAGGAGAGGGCTAGGACCACTAGTAGACTTAACAAAGTTTTTGCCCATCTCCGATTCGGTGATGGGTTTTTTTATATTTGAATGAAATAAGACATGGAACGACCTTTTGACATCTCTGCAGACTTAGACACACCGGTTTCAACATTTTTAAAATTGAAACCTTTAAACCCCTGCTTTTTACTGGAAAGCGTGGAAGGGGGAACTCGCCTTGCCCGTTATTCATTTCTGGGATTGGGTGAAGTCAGTCGTATCGTGATCAGGGACGGCAAGTTTTATGCTGGTGGAGAGAGCGTGGCAACACCAAAGTCCACCGAAGAACTTTTGCAGTGTTTTCGACAGGTGCTCAAAGAGCTCCCTGATTTAAAGCCCGAGATCACTGACATGCCTTTCTCGGGAGGGTTGGTCGGTTTCGGAAGTTATGATTTGGTACGGTATTTTGAAAGTATACCCAAGCCCACCTCCAAAGGTTGTGATTTGGATCCACCGGATGCGAGCTATATCGCACCAAAGTCACTAATTATCTTTGACCATCTGACACGAAGGATAGCTTTATTGCATGCTGGCTCAGAGAGCAGTCGAATGGAATTGAAGCAGCAGGTCATCAAACTGCTTAGAGGACCAATACCAATTAATAGCCACAAGAATATTTTTGATGACCCAGAACCCAATTTATCAGAAGCAGAATTTCATCAAGCGGTTAAAACAGCAAAGCACCACATCCGCGAGGGCGATGTGTATCAGATTGTGTTGTCGATTAAATTCGGTGGTACTTGTGACTTGGATCCGTTTCAAGTGTATCGAGCCATGAGATTACTCAACCCTTCTCCGTACATGTTTTTTTGTGATTTAGGAGATTTTCAAGTTGTCGGCTCGTCCCCAGAAGCATTGGTTCGCCTCAACAACAGCCATGCATCTTTGCGACCAATCGCTGGAACAAGACCACGCGGTGAGGATCCGGCTCAAGACCGGGCCTTGGAGGATTCTTTGATTCAGGATGAAAAAGAAAATGCCGAGCATGTCATGTTGGTTGATTTAGCAAGAAACGACCTAGGCAGGGTGGCAAAAGTAGGTTCAATTGTTGTCGACCCTTACAAAACAATCGAGCGCTACAGCCATGTTATGCATATTGTTAGTGGTGTGCAGGGAGAGTTGGTGGAGGAGAAAGATGCATTTGATTTGTTTGCTGCAACATTTCCAGCAGGGACACTTGTTGGCGCGCCTAAGGTTAGAGCCATGGAGCTTATTGATGCCATTGAGCCTGATTTACGAGGAATCTACGGGGGAACCGTTGGTTACTTTGGAAAAAATGGAGACATGGATCAGGCTATTGCAATTAGAACCATTGTTTTCTCCAAAGGGCGATATAGTTTCCAAGCTGGGGGTGGAATTGTTGCTGACAGTACACCGGAGTATGAATTTAAAGAGGTGTTGGCAAAGAGTGCAATTTTAAGAGCCGCTTTAGCAATGGCCGTGGAAGAGATGTGATGGCAAAAATTTTATTAATTGATAATTACGACTCATTCACCTACAACTTGGTGCAAGCGTTTATGTCTTTGGGTGCCGAAGTGGATGTACATAGAAACAATGAGATTACCACTGACGAAGCCGTTCGCTTCCAACCCACGCACCTGGTGATATCCCCAGGCCCAGGCCGGCCAGAAAATGCAGGTATCTCTTTGGCTTGCATTGAAGTGTTTCAAGATAAAATTCCAATATTAGGGGTTTGTTTGGGACATCAATGTATCGTCGAGCATTTCGGTGGAGACATTGTCTATGCCAAACGTCTGATGCATGGAAAAACGTCAACCATTACACACGACAGCCTGACAATATTTGCAGGTTTGGACAATTCATTTGAAGCCGGTCGATACCATTCACTCGCTGCAGACAGAGACACAATTCCGGAAGTTTTGACTGTGAGCGCGCAAACAAAGGACGACGAAGTGATGGGAGTACGCCATCGTACTTTGCCTATTGAAGGGGTGCAATTTCACCCGGAGAGTGTGTTGACCCCAGATGGGGAACATTTAATGAGTAATTTTTTGAAGATTTAACGGAGAGTTAGACACATGTCACAAACAGCCAACCAAATATTAGAAACGCTTTTGAATGGTAAAGATATAGGCGAAGATTCTGCCTATAACTTAATGACCGAGTTAGCGGAAGGTGTTGTTGCGCCACCTTTGGCAGGTGCATTATTAACCGCATTGAGGCTTAAAGGTGAATCCGCCGAAGAAGTCAGGGGTTTTGCCAGAGCCATGAGGGATGTGGCAATTCCCGTCTCTTTGGATCCGGAGCAGGCAACCATTGACATTGTTGGTACGGGTGGAGACGGTTCCAACAGCTTCAATCTATCAACCGGGACGGCGCTTCTCTCTGCCGCAGCTGGGTTGAAGGTGGCAAAACATGGTAATCGCTCTGTTTCAAGTAAATCTGGCAGTGCGGATGTTTTAGAGGCCTTAGGCATAACTCTTGCAGCAGATGCTGCCGCAGTGATTGATTTGTTAAACAAGCATAATTTTGCTTTCCTTTATGCACCTTTTTTTCACCCAGCAATGAAAAACATTGCACCCATACGGCAAGCGTTGGGCATAAGAACCGTGTTTAATATTTTAGGGCCGTTAACCAATCCAGCTCAGCCCACTCATTATCTTTTAGGTGCGTTTAGCTCTGAAATGGCTAAATTAATGGCAGGTGCTTTGTCCGGTATGAACATTGAGCGTGCCTTTGTTATCCACGGCTGTAACGGTTGGGATGAACCAACGCCTGTTTGTCCTTTTGAAATATATGATGTGACACCCAACAACATTCAGTTTGCAACCAGAGATCCACAAGAATTTGGCATACCAAAGTGCAGCGGCGAAGACTTACGTGGAGGAATCGCTGAGCATAATGCCAAATCTTTGCTCAATGTATTCGAAAATAAAGACCAAGGCGCACACCGAGATGCGTTGATGCTCGGTACGGCATTGGCGCTCGAGCTGGCAGGAGTTGCAACCAATATTGAGCAAGGAGTGCAGCAAGCAAAAGAAACCATCGAGACCGGGACTGCTGCGGAGTTTATCCGTAACTTGATGCAACCGGATTAAGTTCTATAGATTCATCCAGACACCATGACCGAGAATTTTTTAATCAATATGGCAAAAGAAAGCCACAAGCGCTTTCAAGACGCTGCGGGTAATTTGACTGAGAGGGATCTTCGGTCTCTTTGCGAGAGCATGGAAAACCCGGAACCACTCAATTTGCCAAGCAATGATTTTCACATCATCACTGAAATCAAAAAACAATCACCATCCATGGGCCGCCTTGCTCCAGAGAGTTTTGATGTAAAGCAACAGGCTATGAGCTACATTGCAGGTGGCGCAAGTTTGCTGTCGGTGTTAACTGAGCCATCAAGATTTTTGGGAGGACTGGAGGATTTACAGCTTGTTGCCAACCTTGAGCACAGCATTCCAGTGATACGTAAAGATTTTTTGGTGCATCCTTATCAGGTATCGGAAGCAAGACATCACGGTGCAAACGGTGTTCTCATTATCCTCGCAATTTTAGATGAAGGTCAGATCCGAGCAATGATCCAAAGAGCCCTTGATCACGGGATGTTTGTCTTACTTGAAGCATTTACCAAAAAAGAACTGCACCTGGCCACCAATATGTTGAACGTGTTTGCAGACAACAGTGAGCAGCTCTTGGTCGGAGTTAATTGCCGTGACCTGAATACTTTGGAAGTCAATTTCTCTAATTTTGAAAAGCTAGCAGCCGATTTACCCAACAGAGCAATGTGCGTTGCCGAGAGTGGAGTCTACAACTTGGATGATCTCCAGCGTGTTATTGAAATGGGGTTTGGCTCTGCATTGATCGGTACAGCTTTGATGCAATCAAACGACCCAACAACGAAGCTGCATGAGATGAAACACTTTGCTCGCAAGGCGATGGTTGCCAGGCAATGAAAACACTGATCAAAATTTGTGGTTTGAGCAATCAAGAATCGGTGGATGTTGCCGTGCAATCGGGTGCTGATCTCATTGGATTTGTTTTTGCCAAGACATCACCCAGATGCATTTCTCCTGCACAGGCAAGCCAGCTTTCTCAATCCATTCCAGGGCAGGTAAAAACTACCGCCGTGATGTTGCATCCAAGTGCTACCGAGGTGCAGGAAGTTTTAGACAGGTTTCAACCCGATTATTTGCAAACCGATGCCAAGGATTTTGCATACTTGAATTTACCCGAAGGATGTCGTCCCCTGAAAGTTTACCGTGACCTTCCACAGTTTAATCCCAATGAGATTGATCCGAATGAGTTGTCTTTGTTTGAAGGCAAAAATAGTGGGGTTGGAGAGCTGGTCGATACGGATCGTGCAGCGGACGTTGCCCAGCACGCCCTGATTATTCTCGCAGGTGGCTTAAATCCAAGTAATGTGGCAAATGTGTTGCAAGCCGTTCAACCCCAAGGTGTTGATGTCAGCTCAGGCGTTGAAAGCAAGCTGGGCATTAAAGATGTTCAAAAAATCAGGGATTTTATTAATATTGTACGCGACTATGATGCAATGGAACCGAGAGCATGAAAAACAAAGAAGCAACCGAACTGCTGAATAAATTGTTGAACGGAGAGTTCCCAGACGAGAACGGTCGCTTTGGGCCGTTTGGAGGGCAATTTGCTCCAGAGACATTGATGCCGGCTTTGAAAAAACTTGAGAAAGGCGTCGAGCAGTTTTTGAACGACGACTCTTTTCGAGATGAGTTGACTCGGGAATTGCGGCAATGGGCAGGCAGACCCACTGGCCTCACATTCGCTGGCACACTGAGTGAAGCTTGGGACGCCAATGTTTACATTAAGCGTGAAGACTTGACCCATACGGGTGCCCATAAAATCAATAACGCTCTGGGCCAAGCATTATTGGCAAAACGTCTCGGGGCAAAGAGAGTGGTTGCTGAAACCGGAGCCGGTCAACACGGTGTTGCTACAGCCGCTGCTTGTGCTCGTGTTGGCATTCCCTGTGTGGTCTACATGGGAAGCGTGGACATAGAACGACAATCGCCCAATGTTGATCGGATGCTGCAGCTTGGAGCCGAAGTTATTCCTGTCGATGCGGGCGATAAAACATTGCGCGCTGCCATTGATGAGGCTTTCCGTGATTGGGTGGCCCATCCAGACGACACCTATTACATTATTGGTTCTGTTGTCGGTCCGCATCCCTACCCATTTTTGGTCAGAGAGCTGCAATCGGTTATTGGCATAGAAGCACGGGAACAAATGATTGAAGCCACAGGAAATCTTCCGGATTCTGTATTTGCCTGTGTTGGAGGAGGCTCCAATGCCATTGGCATCTTTCATGCTTTTTTGGCTGACACAGAGATAGAACTGGTCGGCGTTGAAGCAGGGGGAAAAAGTGATTCCTTGGGCGAAAATGCGGCAACATTGGCCTCCGGCAAACCTGGAATTTTGCATGGGAGTTACTCGATGTTACTGCACGATGCAGACGGGCTGGTACAGGAGACCCACTCCATTTCCGCAGGATTAGATTACCCTGGCGTTGGGCCGGAGCATGCGTTCTTGCAATCCATAGGCAGAGTAACCTATATTTCTGCAACCGATGACGAAGCGCTCGAGGCGGTTCGTGAATGTTGTGCCGCGGAAGGCATATTGCCCGCTTTGGAGAGTGCTCATGCACTAGTCGGAGCCCGGAAATGGGCGGCTCAGAACCCGGGCAAAACAATCCTGATCGGATTGTCAGGAAGGGGCGACAAGGACATGCCGACTCTGAGCAAGATGCACAAAGATATTTTTAAGGAATAGACCGTATGTTTGGCAGTGAATTCATCGAGCAAAGCGTTTTGAGCGCTTCTGCAAAGGGAACAGCAATTATTCCCTTTATTACCGCTGGTTACCCAGAGAAAAACGAATTCTCCAACCTGGTTTTGTCGCTGTCCGAAGTCGCTGATGTCATTGAGATAGGGGTGCCGTTTTCCGATCCAATGGCCGATGGCGTCACCATACAAAGATCTAGCCGTCAGGCCATCGAGAGTGGTGTTCGTTTGCAGTGGATTTTAGAGCAATTGCAAGCAATTGAAGTCAAGAAACCGGTTATCTTGATGAGTTACCTGAATCCGTTGTTTGTTTTTGGCTACGAAGCATTGGTCCGCCAATCTCTGGAAGCAGGCGTGGATGGTTTTATCGTCCCAGATTTACCCATCGAGGAGGGGAGCGATTTTCGACACGCGCTGAATGAGGCTAACCTCGGTTTGATTCAATTGGTGACACCGGCATCTCCGGCGGAGCGGATTGCCAAGGTGGCTGCCATGAGCTCTGGATTTCTTTATGCGGTGACCGTCAAAGGCGTCACCGGAGGAGCCGACGGTTTGCCCGACACGGTTACCGGTTATCTGGAGCAAGTCCAAGAACTGGCAACGATACCGGTTTGTGCCGGCTTCGGCGTAAGAACCGCAGAAGATGTTGCCTTGTTAAAGCCCTATGTGGATGGGATCATTGTTGGCTCTGCATTGCTCGAAGCTATTGAATCCGGACAACAGCCAGCTGAATTTTTAACCGGGCTGAGAGCCCAAGAGAGGTAACATGCACACCAGTCTTTTATTTAAAACTGGTCTCATTTTTTAGCCTTGAAATATTTCTCATCTACGCTGCTGTCTACGCCTATATCATAGGCTGCAGACGCGCCTCCAGAACCAACACATCCTTTTTCGGTTTAATCTTCGAGGAGACACACAACGCCAAAGGACAATTGGATCTGGTGCCGATCGACAACGAAGAAGGCAGTGAAAACTGGAAAAGAATATCAGAACTTTATGGCGGGTGCTTTTTCTTTTTTGTATGCGTAATAGGAGCTTTAGCAATAGCTGATTCTCAAGGCGCACCCTTGGTAGTGGGCATAACCCTGATGACTTGCGTCGGCCTAACTCTTGCCCCGGTTTTGGGGCTTTTTCTAATTGAAATGGATGAAAGTTATGGGCTTAAGGTGTTTTCCCTGGCTCTATTTTCTACTTACGCTTGCTTTTGCATTGGCATTTTTAGCGGCATAGACTTTAACTTTCTAGGGCCATTTATAGGCATCGCTTTATTGATCTTGATCATTTATAACTTTACTGCGTTTGTTGTGACAGGGTTGTTTTTAGGCCCAACCGGTGTTTTTAGCAGAACCACAAGAAAAAACATGTTCCTTTTTGGTATAGCTACCTTTTTGGCAATTATGGTCTATGAATCTAATCTGATAACCAAATTAGCCAAGCAGGGCGAAAACAACGACTGGAGAAGCGCCTTTGAGTTTGCCCTTGAGCTTTATTTGGCATTCCTCAATCTGATTTTTCAATTGCTGCAATACGTTGATGCAACCGGCGGCGGATAAATAAGAAAACAAGTCGCTACTCGACAATCTCCGAATCGATCAGTACGGCGATAAACAGTGCCGATTCTGTGCCCTCCACCACCCAGGCGTGATTGGTACCGCGTTGAACCACCACATCAAACGGTTGTAGTTGTACTTCATCGTCATCGAGAAGTAGTGTGACACTGCCAGACAAGAGAATAATATAGTCGATGGTTTTGGTTTTGTGCATGCCGGGGTGGCGTGTTGTGTCAGGCCGTTCGTGGGCTGCATCGATTTGTTTGAAAGCAGCTGCCATCCCTGCTTCCAGTTCTTCACGTGTAGCTCCTGCAGGTGTCGGTGCCATTGCAAAGTACCTGAATTTGGTGCCACCGGTTGGTGGTGACAATTTTACTTTGGGCTCTACTCGGTCTGTGGGATCCATGGAATCAACGGGACCTCCGTCTGTGTTCCAGATTTCAAACAAACCG
>ERZ813253.57-NODE-57-length-44949-cov-12.021016_pt1 | contig 44949 bp, 48 predicted proteins | sample MGYA00520893_ERZ813253 | MGnify/ENA primary metagenome ERZ813253 (study PRJEB31669, sample SAMD00080414) | marine metagenome | biome: oceanic hadal pelagic zone biome; feature: marine hadalpelagic zone; material: sea water | place: Pacific Ocean:Izu-Bonin Trench...
AACTCGTTGTTGTCATCTGAGTCAACATCATCTAAGGCACCATCGTTATCATCATCATCATCACAATCATCGGGTGTTCCATCACTGTCATAATCATCATCATCTGTAAATGGTTCATCATCTACGCCATCTAAACAACCATCGTTGTCATCATCGTCATCACAAAGATCACCGTTGGCATCACCATCATTATTGGCCTGATCTGTATTGGCTGTATCTGGGCAGTTATCATCATCACCGTTGGCTGCACCATCATTACAAACACCATCATCATCCGTATCCATATAGTTTTCTGCTAAACCAGTATTACCACCCCAACAATCACCACAAAGGCCGCTATCTACAGCCGCACCACCCAGGTCAGAATTACAATCTGTTGCCAGACTTAATGATAGACCTACATGATAATCTAAACCAAGATAAGCTGGAATATTCTGAAGCTGAGTGTTATCTGCAGCTGTATATTGAGCAATAGACTCAAGAGGTGCAGAGGAATCAAATACGTAGAATTGAGGTGTTTGACCCGCCATCATCATACCGCAGGTATTCACCGGACCAGAATCACAGGTCCAACCTTCCACATCAATTAGTTCCTCACCCATAACTACAACTTCCGTACCGGCACCGTTCCATTCAGCCACACCAACAATTATATCACCATTTCGGGCAATCAACCAGTCGCCTTCTCCAAGACCAGCACCATCTAAAGTTACAGAATCAAAACTATAAAAAGCTTGTTCCATAGATTGAACTACACTGTAAACACATGAGGATCCGTCACCACCACATATGCCGCAATCATCCATGCTGGCATTTTCACCACCACATACACCACAGTCATCATCTTCTAATGTAGAACCACAGGCATTGTCACAACCTGATGGACCAGGTTCAAAACAACCACAACCTTGATTATCAGAGCCATCACCATCACATACACCACAGGCATCATCTTCTAATGTAGAACCACAGGCATTGTCACAACCTGATGGACCAGCTTCACCACAACCACAACCTTGATTATCAGAGCCATCACCACCGCATACTCCGCATTCATCATCTACAGAAGAACCACCGCATACATCCGCACAATCTGCATCATCACAACCTGGTACAGAAGCAGCATCAGGACCAGAACTCGAAATTTCAGCGCCTCCATCACCTGAAATAATCACATCGCTAAGACCAATTGTTCCACCACCAGCTGACTCTTCAAAAGTAAGGGAAGCAAGGGTTCCTTCACCAGCAGCAATAGAAGCACCAGATAAATCAAATGCAATAACCACACCAGATTCCGCACCAAAACTAGTTGTACCAAAACCAGAACTTGCACCTGTTAGTGTCACCCCACTTATTGTAAACTGAAAGCCAAATAAATCTACATTTGAACTGTAGGCTATATCAGCAGACCCACTGGTTACATTACTAAAACTGAGCGAGGCTGTGCCGCAAATAGCAGCATCAATACAATTTCCATCGCAATCGAAACCTGCATCTGGACCAGAACCATCGCAAACACCGCATTCATCCATGCTGGCATTTCCACCATTACAGACACCACAGTCATCATTTGCTGCTGAACCAGCAGGAATACCGAAACAGTCAGCTGCAGGTGTTGAGAATGTATCTACATCAAAACAGCCATTCAGCGGATCAAGATCAGCATCACAAGCATTTAAGGTAACACTCTCACCTGTAAATGGATTGATAGCAGAAATAACAAAATCAGATATGGTAACAGCCACATCGGAGCCTGTACCAGAATACTGGGGAGATAATACCAAAACAGCTAAAAGATTACCTTCCGCACCACCATCACCAGGATAACCAGCAGGAATTGAACCTGTCCCATCCATATCAAAACCAATTACAGTACCGCTACTACCAGCACTGCTCATTTGCGCAGTTAATCCAGCTGCTCCACCTGTCATCATGGTTGTACCATCAATGGCTGCAATTGCAGCGACAATGCCTGGTTCCATACTAAAGCTGAACTGATAGCCATTTACAGCAAAAAAGTTCACCATTTTAACCATAATCACAGCATCAGCAACACCATTGCCAGTTAAATCACCAAAGGGTGAGTAAAGAGCTGCAACATCAGCATTTGCTAAGCTGAGATCCAAGTCTAAGAAAGCCTGGAGCTGAGGAAGAGTTGTAGCACAAGCTTCATCAGAATTTGCACCTTCATTTCCACTTGCTGCAACACTTGTTACAGTATAACAGTAGGTTGCATCAAAGCCAAGTCCCCATCCACCCTGGTTGCCATCTAAAAAGGCTGGATATGTACCATCACTGCTGCCTACAAGCTCACCATCTCTATAAATATTATAAGAAGCTGCAGTTGGGTTATAATCCCACTGAAGCATTACCTGGTTTAAACCACCTATGGCACTAAGACCAGTAACTGCCAAACAGCCATTGTCTCCATTACATTCGCCACAGTCGTCTACTTCTGCATCACCATTTGGTACACCGGCACAATCAGCACATGAGCTGTTATCACCATCACATACTCCACATTCATCATCCTCTAAAGTTGAACCACAGGCATTATCACAGCCTGAAGGACCAGCTTCAAAACAGCCGCAGCCTAAATCATCAGAGCCATCACCACCACAAACGCCACATGCATCATCCTCTAAAGTAGAACCACAGGCATTATCACAGCCAGAAGGACCAGCTTCAAAACAGCCGCAGCCTAAATCATCAGAGCCATCACCACCACAAACGCCACAAGCATCATTTTCTAAAGTAGAACCACAGGCATTATCACAGCCAGAAGGACCGTCACCACCACATACTCCACATTCATCTAATTCTAATGCACAATAACACTCACCCCATTCTGTACTTACTGAACCACCAATTGGATCTGAAATCACATTGTAAAAGGGATCAGTTCCAAAACAAATATCTTGTCCTTCAAAGGCTGTAAATGTTACCTGGGTTAAAGTTCCTGATCCCGGTGGTATTGTTCCACCACTCAAATCAAATCCTAAAATAGTAGTAGAAGTTGTATTTACAATTGCAAAATACTCACTTGCAGTCCCGCCAGAAGCCCCCGTAATAGTAACACCCGGCAATTCAAATTGAAAACCTCCCACTTCACCATTAAACCACTCACCAGAAGCTTCACAGTCTGATTCATTCATATTAGAATAAAATACAAATCCTTCAGTTTCATTTACTGTACATCCAGCTTGATTGGTCATATAAATATCTAAAGTACCAGCACCGGTATCTACATTTTCAATAGATAAACAAACTCCAGAGCTACAATCACGATTTCTATTTCCGCTGCTTCTGCTGCTAGTTGTTCTACTATCAACAGCATCCCAGCTTAATGCAATCTGGTTAATTTCTTCAACTGCAGCTGTGAGGTTTGTCCAACTACAGCTGGTATTATCACCACCGCAAACACCACATTCATCTAATTCCAGGTTTGAACCACAATTATTATCACAGCCTGATGGACCAGCTTCACCACAGCCACAACCTAAATCTATATTACCATCACAATCACAGTCACCATCAGCAATACCATCACCGCCACATTCGCCGCATTCATCTAATTCTAAGTTAGAGCCACAATTATTATCACAGCCTGATGGACCAGCTTCTCCACAGCCGCAACTTAAATCTACATTACCCTCACAATCACAGTCACCATCAGGTATACCACTGCCACCACATACTCCGCATTCATCTTCTATTGCATCACCCCCCCAGACACCATAACAATCCTGGGTACAATCATTCTCGGCATCATTATCACAGGTACCGCAATTGTCAAATTCTGCATCGCCACCCCATTCACCGTTACAGTCGGGTGTACAGTTGTTGGAAGCATCAGCATCACAAGTCCCACAATTATCTAAAACTGAACTCCCATTGGGCACTCCATTACAATCAAGACAACTACTATCACCACTACACACGCCGCATTCATCTAAAACATTGCCGGAGCAATCGCAGGTACCCTCTGCAATACCACTCCCCCCGCAAATTCCACATTCATCAACTTCAGCTGTACCACCCCAATCACCATTACAATCGGGCACACAATCATTTGAATAGTCTGAATCACAGGTACCACAATTATCAATTACAGCATTGCCATTTGGGATGCCAGCGCAATCAAAACAGGCATTAGCACCGCCACAAACGCTACAATCATCTATTACAATAGTGCCGCCCCAATCACCATTGCAATCCTGAACGCATGCTTCCTCACTAGTTTCTCCATTATAACAGTGTCCACAGTTATCAATCAAAGCTGTTCCACCCCAATCACCATTACAATCAATCTCACAATCATTATCAGAATTAGAATCACATTCACCACAATTATCATAAGAACCATATCCGATAAAACCTTCGCAATCAAAAATACAACCTGGATTATCTGGAGAATTCCCTACACAGATTCCACACCCATCGATAAATGCATTTCCGTTAAGTTCTCCTGCACAATCAGTACAGGACTGATTCCAGGCGGTGTGCTGTGAGCAATCTTCCGCAAATTGGGAGCAATCAATACAGGTACCACAGTTATCAAATTTTCCGGTTCCCTGAAAGATATCAAAGCAATCATATTCACAATTTTCAGTACAATTTCCATCGCAATCAAATCCATCCATAGGTCCATCACCACCACAAACAAAACATTCATCTTCTTCTGCATCACCACCCCATTCACCGGCACAATCCTGTTCACAATCATTGGAACTATCATTATCACAAATTCCACAATTATCCATGATGTTATCACCATTTACATCTCCATTACAATCAGTACATGAACTATTATCACCATCGCAAACACCACATTCATCTTCTACGGCTGAGCCACCACATTCACCGAAACAGTCAGCTGCAATAAGACAGTTTCCATCACAATCATAATTTTCTTCAGGCTGAACACATGAACCATCATCTTCGGTAGCATCAGGATTATAATTACAGGCATCCATATCCATGCAGCCGGGAATAGATTCATCATCTCCAAAACAAGGACCCCAGTCAGCAGCAATATAACCACCATTACCATCTGAAATAGCATTACTTCCAGCAGATCCAGTATCTTCCCCAAAACAAATTTCTCCACCAACATAGTCTGTAAAACTAATTGTAGTTAATACAGCAGAACCAACAGGTATTGTTGCGCCTGTAAGTGAAAAGCCTATTACAAGACTAGAAGATGTAGTTATGAAAAATCCATCCGGGGTAGATGCACCAGTTATAGTAATGCCAAGCAATTCAAATTGGAAACCTCCCACTTCTTCTGAGTTGATCATATAAATATCTAAAATGCCATTATCTAAATCTACATTCTGGATTTCCAGGCTGACAGCCGACCATGCTGTAACGGTCATAACTGATAAAAGTACTATTTGTTTAATCCACTTCATAAAATTTTATTTCTAATAATTTTTTAAATTAATTTTATACTTCCTACTAATCAATTCATAAATTTCCATGAAAATTAGGGATAATCCTCATTAGTTCTTTTTGATCTTCGTCACATAATAGGTTTTACCACATGAATTCACCCTATTCTAAATAGTTGAATAATGGCAACCCGTGACTCATTTTATATATTTCAGGAATCCTCCTCCAGAGAATTGCTGTTTGAATCAGCGATTTTGGGAATTAAATCTGTGTAAAATATAAGTAGAAATAGCCCATAATTCCAATTATATAGGTGCTACAATATGTAACAGGAGATTCACGTCACATTAAAGGGGGTATTTGGACTCCGCAATAATATTATAAATTTCTGTTTACATTTTGTTAAGATTATTATTTTGGTTTTTTTTCAATATTGTTGTAACTTTTATCCATGAAACCTTTCATATTAACTTTTATATCAGTAGTCTATATCTCTGTAGCGGGAGGTACAAGCCTACAGAGTATTTTTGATTCATCGGGTCCTGGCAATGGATATGATAAACTTGTAACATTATCCCCTGATGTAATCTATACCGGTGGTTTGGGTATTTTTGAGGGCAATGTGTTAATTGATGGTCATGGAGCAATTATTGACCTTCAGGATGGGTCCGGTATTTGGGTATATGCAGATGAAAATTATCCCGCCAATTTGGATATTCAATATTGCACTATCATCAACGGTGCCTATTACGGTGTGAGTTATGGTGGTACTTCCACCGGCTATCTAACCAATTGTAATTTTGTCCGAAATGATTTTGGGATAAAACTTTACGATTTCTCAGATGTGGAAATTAAAAATTGTAACTTAATAGAAAATACTGTGTATGGAGTTGGCATCTATAGTGAATTACCAGTTTGTGAAATAAACTATACCAACGCCTGGGGCAATGGTGAAGCTGCCTGGATGGAAAACTGCCCTGGCTGAGGAAGTATATGGACTCCGTGGGAGCCCGAAGATGGTTTAGGAATTATTGAGACTGATCCCCTCTTTGTAAATATAGATCAATGGAATTTTGATTACCAGGATAATTCACCCTGCATTGATGCGGGGGATCCATCTGATGCAGACCCTGACGGCAGTATTCGGGATATTGGTGCTCATTGGTTTAGCAGCGAAGAAACTTCAATAGGTGACTGCAATGGAGACGGAACTCAGAATGTTATTGATATTATTATTATGATAAATAATTGTATTTTAGGTGAAGATGATAACTGTGAATGTGGAGACATGAATCAAGATGGGATAGTGAATATTCTGGATATTGTTAGCCTGGTGAATATTATTTTATCTCCCTGATTTATATCAACGAAATACTACAATAAATAATTCTAAAAAAAGTGACAGTAATTGTCACTTTTTTTATTCCAGGAGTTTACCTGCTTTCATCACATTGAGAATTCTGTCTGAACCCATCCAATAGGGTATTTCTTCAATGGAACCCAATTCCCAAAATAACATATCCGCTTGAAATCCCTCAGCGATTGCACCTAATTGTTTTTCACGCTTAATTGCTTTAGCGCCATTCCAGGTTGCAGCCTTAAAAGCTTCATCTGGCGATAATCCACAATATAAGTTTGCCAAGGAAATAATGTGAGGCATGGATTGAATAGTACAAGACCCCGGGTTAAAATCTGTGGCAAGAGCAACATCACAGCCTGAGTCAATTATCTTTCGTCCCGGTGCATATTTTGTTTTTCCCAGAAATAATGTTGTGCCGGGAAGCAATGTGGCAATAACACCATTCTCAGCCATTTTCTGAATGCCTTCATCACTTACAGCCATTAAGTGATCAGCAGAAATAGCACCCACTTCAGCAGACAAACCTGCTGCACCTGAATCAACAAATTCATCAGCATGAAGCCGCGGTATTAAACCACATTCTTTTGCTGTTTCTAATATTTTCCGGGAATCATCTAAAGTAAAATATCCATTTTCACAAAATACATCACAAAATTCAGCAAGGTTTTCCTCTGCCACTGCTGGAATCATCTCTTCACAAATGACCCGAACATATCCTTGATGGTCATTCTTGAATTCTGGTGGAAAATCATGTGCACCCATAAAAGTTGGGATAATATCCAAGGGACTTGCCTCATTTAATCGCTTAATAACTCTCAGCGATTTTAATTCATCCTCAACTGTAAGTCCATACCCTGATTTAGCTTCGATAGTAGTTGTACCATGACCCAGGAAAAAATTAACTCTTTCTAAACACTCTTCAAATAATTGATCTTCACTGGCATTGCGAACAGCATTTATGGAAGAAATAATACCACCACCCCTCTCCGCAATTTCTTCATACGATTTTCCAGATACACGCATACCAAATTCATTTGCACGGTTACCAGAAAAAATGGGGTGAGTATGAGAATCTACAAAGCCCGGAGTAATGAGGGCTCCATCAGCATCAATCTCCTCTTCTGCATCTCCAACAGTTTTTGAAATTTGAATAATAGTTGAATCTTCTACAAGGATTTCAACCTTGGGCAGAGTGAGCAGTTTATCCTCTTCTGGGGACCAAGTACAAACAGTAGAAATATTTATAATTTTTGTTTTCATAAAATTGCCAATGATTTACATTTTTTATGAATCTATTAATTAACCATAGGAAGTTTTAGCTTACGCTCTTTTGCAATTTGAATTGCTTTTTCATAACCCGCATCTGCATGACGGGCCACTCCTAGTCCAGGGTCATTGGTTAGTACTCTATTCAATCTTTCTTTCATCTCAGGTGTGCCATCGGCAACTATTACAACACCGGCATGTATGGCTAATCCCATCCCCACACCACCCCCATGATGTACGGAGGTCCAACTGGTTCCACCCGTTGTACTGAGCAGTGCATTTAAAATGGGCCAGTCTGCTACAGCATCAGATCCATCTTTCATTGCTTCGGTTTCACGATTTGGAGATGCCACGGAGCCTGCATCTAAATGGTCTCTGCCTATTACGATGGGCGCTTTCAGTTCACCTGAGGCAACCATATCGTTGATTGCTTCACCAAAAAGGTTTCGTTCTCGATAGCCTAACCAACAAATTCTTGCTGGTAATCCCTGGAACTGCACTTTTTCCTGTGCCATGGTTATCCATCTTTTTAAGGTTTCATCCTCAGGAAATAATTCTAATACTTTTGCATCTGTTTTATAAATGTCTTCCGGATCGCCGGACAACGCAACCCAGCGAAAGGGTCCCTTGCCTTCACAAAATAACGGCCGGATAAATGCAGGGACAAATCCAGGGATGTCAAAAGCATTTTCAACTCCTCCATTTTCTTTTGCCTGGCCACGCAAATTATTTCCATAATCAAAAGTTATTGAACCCATTTTCTGCAGGTCAATCATTGCCTGACAATGAATTGCCATGGAGCGGTAGCTCATTTCAATATATTTATCTGGATCATTATCTCTTAATTTAAGTGCATCTTCAAAAGATATTCCATGGGGAACATAACCATTTAATTCATCATGGGCAGAAGTTTGATCGGTAACTACCTCGGGTACAATCCCACGCTTAACAAATTCAGGGAAAATATCTGCACAGTTTCCTAATAATCCAATAGATAGGGGCTCTCCTTTTTCTTTGGATTCATCTGCTAATTGTAACGCCTGATCAAAATTGTTTACGGAGGTATCCAGATACCCAGTCTCTAACCGACGCTGAATTCGATGGGGATCAATTTCAACTGTAATGTTCACCCCTTCATTCATTGTTACAGCTAATGGCTGAGCGCCGCCCATTCCACCAAGTCCTCCAGTAAGAGTAAGAGTCCCTTTTAGAGAACCTCCAAACTTTTGCTTTCCCAGCTCTGCCAGGGTTTCGTAGGTGCCTTGTAAGATTCCCTGGGTACCGATATAGATCCAACTCCCCGCTGTCATTTGGCCATACATCATCAACCCTTTTTTATCTAATTCTCTGAAATGCTCCCAATTTGCCCAATTGGGAACTAACATAGAATTTGAAATGAGTACTCGAGGTGAATGGGTATAGGTTTTAAATACAGCAACCGGTTTCCCGGATTGGATGAGTAGTGTCTCATCATTTTCCAATTTTTTCAAACTTTCCAGTATGGCATCAAACGCTTCCCAATTTCTGGCGGCTTTTCCTAAGCCTCCATAGACAATAAGTTCATCGGGGTTTTCAGCATTATCCGGATCTAAATTATTTTGAATCATGCGATAGGCAGCTTCCTGATGCCAACCCTTACAACTCAAAGTTGTTCCTGTAGGAGCTTTAACTGGTCTGGATTTAGACATAATTTAATTCACCATAATTTTATTAATCAAATGCAGGTTGCCCCAAGGCTTCATTAATGGGCTGGAACCATTCCAAATTATTTTTATGAGAATCCCAAGAAAAGATACTCACTCCCTTAAACCCATTTAATCTTGCCAATAAAATTTTATCCGCAGCAGATTGAGCATCTTGATTATAGGTGGATATACCGATAATTACCATTTCTAATTCATCCTGAGCTAAATTGGATTTCATAATTTGAACTGAATTATTAAAATCCCGAATTTCTTTAAAGTAGTTCATAGGAACTACAAAGTCAATCATCCCTTCCTTAACCCACTTATCCCATTCCTGATACCATCGATATTTTGCGTCAATAAGATTAGGTTTCACGGCAGCGCTTAATTTGATATTATTACCTTGTTTATGAATTTCCGTATAAATATTTCTCACTAATTCTGTAACTGCATCTCTTCTAAATTTGTCCCAGGCAACATACATTGAATCTACAAATTCCTGACTCCAACCAAAACGTGGAGAAATAATCCCCCGAACAATATCTCTTGGGTTTATATCATAAGTATTTTCAAAAACAGCCATACCACTTTTATTATATCCATAAACCTCATCTTGAAACCTAATGTAATCCAGGTGGATGCCATCGATATTATATGAATTTATGATTTCTGAATAAACAGACAACAGGTATGGATTAACCTCAGGATGAGTCGGCGATAGATATACTCCTTCCCATTGAGGTGATTGTGGTTGAGAAAGTTTAATTTGCGAATCCATTTTACCATGGATATTTGCTTCTGTCCAGCCTTTTTGAGTATGATATAAATGTTCGGGATTTTCAGGAGGTGTGTTTGCTGACCATAAAATATATGAATTCATCCAGGCATGAACCTCGATGCCCAATGCATGTCCCAGTGTCACCGCGTAATCCAAGGGATCAAATTCAGGTGCTATTTTTGGATGTTTTGGAACAATATCTGAGTTATAAAATGCATACCCACGTCCGCGCACTTGAATAAAAACAATATTATATCCAGACTGGTAGGCATAAACCAATGCTGAATTTATCATTTTTTCATTATACATGCTTTCTCTGACAATCCACAGACAACGTGTATCCAAATCTGATAATTGAGCAAAGGCAAATTGGAGGAGGAAAAAAAACAGGGCAGAATATTTAATTGCCCTGTTCATAGTTCGAGTTATTTGATTCAAAATAATTTATACTGCCTGACTTTTGATATTATTCCTTAGTTTCTCCCTTTTTTTCCTCTACAACTTCATTATCAATCGTTTCCGTTACATCTGGAGCTATATCAATAAATTCAATGAGAGAAACCGGTGCATTATCATTTTTTCGATTATTCAATTTAATTAGCCGAGTATATCCTCCCTGCCTGTCAGCATAGGCTGGAGCTATATCATGAATAAGGATATTTGCAATTTCTTTTCCTCTTTTGCCGGTAATTCTTTTTTGGATTAACCGCCTACCATGTACATCGCCCCTTTTTGCGTAAGTCACCAACCGCTCAATATAGCTCCGAAGTTCTTTTCCCTTTGCATCTGTAGTTCTTATTTTTTTATGGATAACCAAAGATGCCGCAAGGTTACTAAACAATGCTTTCCGGTGGCTAGCTGTCCGGTTAAGTTTTCTTCCTTTTTTCTGATGCCTCATTGTATTGAATTATTCCGTTTCTAAATATTGTTTTACATCCATACCAAAATGAAGTTCCAACTCACCTAACTTTTCCTGAAGTTCAGTTAATGATTTACGGCCGAAATTTTTAAACTTCAACATTTCACCTTCTTCTTTATCAACAAGTTCACTAATGGTTCTTATTCCAGCGGCTTGTAAACAATTATGACTTCTTACAGAGAGTTCCATTTCATCAATTGATTTTGTTAAAATGCCTTTTATTTCAAGCGCTTCGTTTATTTCTTCTTCATTAACAGCTTTTAGTGCGGAAGAATCATTAAACATAAAGTAAGCTAATTGTTGTCTTGTAATATTGGCAGCATGGTTAATAGCATCTTTTGGTGTTGTAGATCCATCTGACCTAATTTCCATTGTCAATCTTTCATGACCTTCCGTGGAGGTTGGAATGGGTTGAACATCCCACGAAACACTGGTAATAGGATTAAAAATAGAATCAATTGGAATTGTTCCAATTGTATCATCTTGCCGCTTATTTTTCACTGCGGAAGAATACCCTTTTCCTCGGCAAATACGAATCTCAAAAATGATAGTTTTTTCCTCAGTAATTGTTGCAATATGATGTTTCGGATTTAATACATCAAACATCTTTGTTAAATTACCAATATCTGCACCAGTAAATTTGCAGGGGCCATGCAATTCAACTAAAATAAGCTCTGGTCCTTCATCAACCATTTTAAACCTAACTTCTTTTAAGTTTAAAATTATGTCTGCAATATCTTCTAGAACCCCTTTAATGGAAGTGAATTCATGTGATACCCCATCAATTTTAATGGATGTTATTGCAGCGCCGGGAATAGATGTAAGAAGTGTACGTCTTAATGTATTACCTATGGTAACACCATATCCTCTGTCAAAGGGTTCTGCTATTACTTTTGCATAATTTTCTGATTCATCAATAACTTCTATTTCTAGCTCTTGAAAATATTTATTACTTGCCATTTTATTACCTTTTTTTATTTGGAGTAAAGTTCTACTACTAATTGTTCTTCTACTGGTTCTTCAATTTCATCCCGTTCTGGTACATTATCAAATATCCCCATCAATTTTGCCTTATCAAGAGTTAGCCATGGTCTTGGATTATCACCTTGTACTGACCGCATAGATTCCTGAAAAAGTTCCATTTTTTTACTTTTATCCCTTACCTGAATAATATCTCCAGGCGATAATTGATATGATGGAATATTTACTTTATGATTATTTATCAAAAAATGTCCATGATTTACTAACTGTCTGGCACTTGAACGGGTTGGCGCAAGTGCTAACCGATATACGGTATTATCTAATCTTGATTCTAACATAATCAAAAGATTATGACCGGTTGGTCCTTTCTTTGAGACTGATTTTTTGAAATAATTTCGAAATTGTTTTTCTAAAACACCATATAGATATTTAATGCGTTGTTTTTCCCTTAATTGGATACCATAGTTGGAAAGTTTTCTACGCCTACCTTGTCCCTGTTGTCCGGGGGGATAATTTTTTCTGATATTCCCAAATTTAGGTGATTCAAATACGGGGAATTCCAATCTTCTACATAATCGTGCTCTTGGTCCTGTATATCTTGCCATGCGATTCCTTTAGGTTAAACTCTTCTCTTTTTAGATGGTCTGCATCCATTATGAGGAATTGGAGTAACATCCATAATAGCAGTTATATTTAATCCTGCAGCTCTCAATGCTCGGACAGCCGCTTCTCTTCCTCCTCCGGGTCCTTTTACACGTACTTCAATCGTGGATAATCCCAGAGCCATTGCATCTTCCGCTGCTTTTTTAGCTGCTTCAGTAGCAGCAAATGGCGTACTTTTCCGGGACCCTTTAAACCCAAGAGCACCAGAACTGCACCATGAAATTGCATTTCCAAATTTATCTGTGAGAGTTACAATAGTATTATTAAAGGATGCTTTAACAAATCCTATACCCTCTGGATCAACTTTTATTTTTTTCTTTTTCTTTTTTGGTCCAGCCAATTAACTATCTCCCCTAAACTGCGGCTTTTTTCTTGCCAGCGATTGTTTTCTTTTTACCTTTTCGAGTACGGGCATTATTCTTAGTATTCTGCCCACGAGTTGGCAATCCTTTGCGATGTCGTAATCCACGATATGATCCAATATCCATTAACCGTTTAATATTTCTAGAATTTTGCCCTCTAAGTTCACCCTCAACAGACAGCATATCACCAATGGCGTTTCTGATTGCCAACAGCTGTTCTTCTGTTAATTCGTGTACCCGAATATCCGCGCTAATACCACTTGTATCTAAAATCTTTTTTGACTGAGTATGCCCTATCCCATAAATATATGGTAAAGCAAACTCAACTTTTTTATTTCTTGGTAGGTCTATTCCTGCAATACGAGCCAACTATATTTCTCCTAACCTTGTCTCTGTTTATGTTTTGGATTTTCACAAATTACTCGAATCACGCCATGACGCCTTATGATCTGGCAATTTTTACAAATTTTCTTTACTGATGCGCGTACTTTCATAATTTATTTTTAATCCCGACTATTTATATCTAAATGTTATTCTGCCTCTACTTAAATCATAGGGAGACAATTCCAATTTTACCGTATCACCTGGTAATATTTTAATATAATGCATCCTCATTTTCCCAGAAACATGGGCTAAAACTTCATGTCCATTTTCCAGCTTAACCCGAAACATTGCATTAGGCAGTGTTTTAGTAATTTCTCCATCAACTTCTATGGCTGCTTCTTTGGCCATTATATTGTAAGTATTTTCGCTCCCTCTTCAGTTATTGTAATAGTATGCTCAAAATGAGCCGATGGCATTCCATCATTTGTACAGACTGTCCAGCCATCTTTTTTAGTAAATACACCAGGCGTTCCCATATTAATCATTGGTTCAATGGCAAAACACATACCTACTTCAATTTTGGGTCCGGTTCCTGGTTTACCATAATTTGGTATTTGCGGTTCCTCATGCAATTTTGTACCAATGCCATGACCAACTAATTCAGTTACTACACCAAAACCATTTGATTCAGCTTTTTTCTGTACTGCATGACCAATATCTCCGATTCTATTTCCAGGCAAAGCATGATCAATTCCATCCAATAAGCATTCGCGTGTTACTGACATTAGTTTTTCCTTTTTGGAATCAACTGTACCAACTGCAAATGATTTGGCATGATCTCCATAGTACCCATCTATCAAACTACCCACATCAATTGAAACGATCTCGCCATCTTGCAATTTTCGATTATTCGGTATTCCATGAACAACCTCATCATCTATAGAAATACACAATGTTGCCGGGTAACCATACAAACCCTTAAATCCAGGCTTAGCTCCTTTGGCTCTAATAAATTTTTCAGCTTCATTGTCCAGCTCCATTGTAGTTATACCCGGAGCAATTAATTCTTGAATAAATTCTAGTGTTTCTTTTACAATTTGACATGCTTTTGAAATCTTCTCAATTTCGCTAGCACTACGGATATGAATCACCTTAGTTTATTAAAAAGCAAGGAAGAATTCATCTTCTTCTATCTCGCCCCTTTAGTTTGCCTGTTTTCAAAAACCCGTCGTAATGACGCATTAATAAATGTGACTCTATTTGCTGAAGAGTATCCAATGCGACACCGACAATAATAAGTAAACTTGTACCACCATAAAAACTAGCCAATGAGAAATCAACATTAAAAAAACCAGTTAGAAAAGTAGGGAAAATAGCAATCAATGCTAAAAATACCGATGCCGGCAATGTGACTCTGGTTAGAATATGATCAATATAATCTGAGGTTGATTTTCCTGGCCTGACACCGGGAATAAATCCACCCTGCTTTTTCATATTATCTGCTACGTCTACCGGATTAAATGCGATTGCAGTATAAAAATAGGTGAAGATAATTATTAAAAATGCAAAAAACATTGAATACACAATATGAGTCGGTGCGAATACTATTTGTAGCCAATCTCCAAAACCACTTCCCTGTGAGAAAAATGATGCTATTGTACTTGGTATAAACATAAGCGCTTGTGCAAAGATAATCGGCATTACTCCTGCAGTTAATATTCTCAATGGAATATGTGTTGTCTGTCCTCCGTACACTTTACGGCCAACTACCCTCTTGGCATATTGAACAGGTATTTTTCTCACACCGGTAGTGACTGCCACTACCACCATTGTGATTCCAAACATTAATACCAATAACAATATATTTTCAAATGGATTTGATAATCCGTTTTGGATCTGAATAAACTGATTCCTAAAAACACTTGGGGCACGTGCAATTATACCTACCATAATAATAAGTGAAATTCCATTTCCAATACCATGGTCAGAAATCTGTTCACCCAACCACATTACAAATATTACTCCGGTGACCATGGTCAGCACTGTAACAAAATAAAATATCGGACTTGCATTGGGTACAACTGGTCCAATACTGGTAGTCTGACTGGAAAGAAATACTGACATCCCAACTGCCTGAAGAGATGCAATCATAACCGTTCCATAACGTGTAATCTGAATGATTTTCTTCCTTCCTTCCTCACCCTCTTTTTGAAGCCTTTGGAAATAAGGGATAACAGCACCTAGCAACTGAATTATTATTGAAGCTGAAATATAGGGCATAATTCCCAAAGCAAAAATAGATGCCTGAGAGAAGAAACCGCCTGCAAACATATCGTATAATCCAAGCAATGAATTTTTATATTGATCCATCATTGAAGCTAAAGCAGATTTATCAATTCCAGGAATAGGAACTTTTCCACCCAACCGATATACTAATAGTAACAGCCCCGTAAAAATCAGCTTTCTACGCAAATCAGGTATTTTAAAAATATTTAGGAATTTCTCCATCATTTATATATGGCTTTTCCCCCGGCCTTTTCAAGTTTTTCAATTGCTGATTTACTAAACATATCTGCAGTAATTTCTATTGGATTTTTCAATTCTCCATTACCTAAAATTTTAACAGGAATATCGGTTTTTTTAATCACACCTCTTTCGTGTAAAATAGTAACATCCACCGTATCAAGTCCTAAAGATGCAATTCGTTCAAGATTTACAATTTGAACTTCTTTTCTAAATCCATAATTTGAGAATCCTCTTTTAGGAAGACGTCTCATGAGAGGAGTTTGACCACCTTCAAAGTGAAATCTAATTTTCGTACCTGAACGAGATTGATATCCGTTATGACCTTTACCGGCAGTACGACCTTGTCCCGTTGCATTTCCTCTTCCAATACGTTTGGAATTTCTTACAGATCCTTCGGATGGCTTTAGAGTTCCTAAATCCATTACACTTCCTCCACTTTCACAAGATGATTAACCGCAGTAACCATACCTTGAATAGCTAAATTATTAATTTTAATCACAGAACTATTCATTTTTTTAATACCCAATGCTATTAGTGTATCTTTGGTGCGTTGGCGGTACCCAATTGCACTTTTAATTTGTGTTATTTTTATCTTTTTATCTGCCATATTTTTAACTAAACAATTCCTTTAAGGATATCCCTCTCTGCCTGGAAACTTTCAAAGGGTCACGTAATTCTTTCAGCCCCTGTTCAACTGCTTTTACAACATTAATTACATTGGTTGAGCCGGAATTTTTAGAAAGAATATTGGCAATTCCAATTTGCTCCATTACTGCACGAACAGGACCGCCGGCAATAATCCCGGTACCGGGAGAAGCAGGTTTTAACATTAAACGAACTGCTCCATATTTTATATTAATTTTATGTGGAATTGTACCATTAATTAATGGAGCCTTAAAAATACGCTTTTTGGCATTTTCTTTTGCTTTATTTACAGCAGATGCAACCTCATTAGCCTTCCCAAAACCGACCCCAACATGTCCCTTGCCATCACCAACAACAACCAGAGAATTAAATCGCATACTTCTTCCGCCAGTTGTAGCTTTTGAAACCCTGTTAATACATACAACCGTTTCTTCTTTTAAGTCCAATTCTGTTGGATTTATGAAAGTACTCAAGAATATCTCCGTTAAATAGTTATTTTTGCTGAACGGATTGCCTCGGAAAGCGCTTTCACCCGTCCATGATATTTGTATCCATTTCGATCAAAAATAATTCTGTCTATTTTTGCTTCTTTGATCTTTTCAGCAAGAGATTCACCTACAATCTTGCTTTTTTCAATTTTGTTCGCAGCTTTATCAATCAAGCTTTTTATATTTTTATCAATACTGGATGCAGATAACACTGTAATTCTTTTTTCATCATCCACTAATTGAGCATATATATTTGTATTTGAACGATAAACAACTAGACGAGGATGATTACCGACGTTTTTCTGCATAATCCGGTATTTTATTCGTGAACGCTTTTTTTGCCAGATTTGATATTTACTTTTTTTTGCCATAATTATGCTCCAACAACTCCAATGGATTTACCTGCTTTCTTTCTAATATATTCATTTGAATATTTAATACCCTTACCCTTATACGGTTCAGGCTTTCTCAATTCCCTGATGTTTGCAGCGACTTGTCCTACTTCCTGCTTATTAATTCCTTTAATAATTATTGTATTCGCATTGGGGGTTTCAATTGTTATCCCCTCAGGTTTTTCAAAGTAAATTGGATGAGAATAACCTACATTTAAAAGAAGAAAGTTGCCTTTACTTGCATCTGCTGTATAGCCTACACCAACTAAATTCAATTCTTTTTGAAATCCTTGAGATACACCCTCCACCATATTTGCAATTAACACACGAGTTAAACCATGGAGCTCCCGCTGAATTTTTTCATCTGAATTCCGAGCAACTACTACTTCATTATCATTAATAGAAATCTGAATATCAGACTTAAATTCCTGATTTAATTCACCAAGCTTCCCCTTAACAAAAATGTTATCATCTTTTCGACTCACTTCAACTCCTTCTGGAATTGAAATGGGTTGTTTTCCTATATTCGACATTTTACATTAATCCTTTAATTACCAAACCTGACATAAAATTTCACCACCCACATTGAGCAATTTAGCTTTTTTATCAGATACAACACCTTTTGATGTGGATAAAATTGAAATCCCCATTCCATTTAATACGCGAGGAAGACTATCAGAAGCAACGTATCTTCTGCAGCCAGGTTTACTATACCTCTGAATCCCATGAATCACAGGATTTTTATCAAAATCATAATTTAAAAACACTCTAAGCATATCTTGTTTATCATCTTTAATTAATATAAAATCACGGATGAATTTTTCTTCTTTTAATACAAATGAAATTCGCTTTTTTATATTAGATGCTGGAATATCTACCCAATTCTTTTGTGCACTTTGCGCATTTCGAATACGAGTCAAATAATCAGCTATTGGATCAGTCATTGACATTATTCTCTCCTACCAACTCGCCTTTTTAACACCAGGAATAAATCCTTTTAGAGCCATTTCTCTAAAACAAATTCTACAAAGACCAAATTTTCTGTAAACAGAATGAGGTCTTCCACAATTATTACAACGTGAATATTTTCGAGTTGAAAATTTTGGTTTTCTTTGAGCTTTTACTACTAACGCTTTTCTTGCCATTATGCCTCAGCACCTTCTTCTATTTTCTTTTTTTTCTGGCGAATTGGAAGCCCTAATGCAACAAGTAGTTCATATGCTTCTTCATCCGTTTCACCAGTCGTCACAATTGATACATTCAGACCCTTAATGTTTTTAATTTTATCGTAATCTATCTCAGGAAAAATGATTTGCTCGGTAATACCAAAATTATAATTCCCTCTCCCATCAAACCCTTTTGCAGAAAGTCCTCGAAAATCTCTTATTCTTGGGGAGGCAACAGAGATAAATCTATCTAAAAATTCATACATTTTATTTCCCCGCAAAGTTACACGAATACCAACCGGATCCCCTTCTCTGATTTTAAAATTTGAGATTGCTTTCTTGCAATTAGTTACCACTGCTTTCTGCCCTGCAATTGTAGTCAATTCTTCCACCCCGGATGTGAGCCATATTTTATGTTCTTTGGCATCTCCAAGTCCCATATTTAAAACAACTTTTTTAAGTTTAGGAATGCGCATTGCATTTTGAATACCCAAACGTTCTGATAAATATTTATGTACAACATCAATATACTTTATTAGCAATCTGGGTTTGTAGTTATTATTTTCTTTAGCCATAATTTAATTAATCACCTCACCGGTTGTTTTTGCAAATTTAACTTTTTTACCATTTTCCAGTGATTTAAATCCAACACGCGTGGGTTTACCACCAACAACCAACATAATATTTGAAATGTGAATAGATGCTTCCTTTTCCATAATTCCGCCTTGAGGGTTATCCTGAGTAGGACGAGCATGTTTTTTCACAATGTTTACACCTTCCACAACAACTCGATCTTTATCCAGATAGACTTTTATAACTCGCCCGGTTTTACCGGTATCATTACCCGTAGTAACTTGTACAGTATCACCTTTTTTTATTTTCATTCTATATTACCTCTGGGGCTAAGGATAAAATTTTCATAAATTGTTTTTCTCTTAATTCTCTGGCAACTGGACCAAAAATACGAGTGCCTTTGGGCTCTTTCTGCCCATCAATCAATACTGCTGCATTTTCATCAAACCGAATATAGGAACCATCACCCCGTCTTCTCTCTTTTTTTGTCCTCACAACAACAGCGTGAGAAATTTCTCCCTTTTTAACGACGCCACCAGGAATCGCTTTCTTAACTGAGACAATTATAGTATCACCAACATGAGCGTACCGACGACCAGTTCCACCAACCACACGGATGCATTGGATCACTTTTGCGCCTGTATTATCTGCTACTTTTAATTTAGTTTCCTGTTGTATCATTATTTAGTAATTTCTTAGTTATCTGTTGCTTTTTCTTCAACTTGATTCAAACGCCAGCGTTTCAATTTGCTTTTAGGTTGACATTCAATAATGCTCACCTTATCCCCCGGCTGACATTCATTTTCAGGGTCATGAACATAATACTTTTTAGATTGTGTAACATATTTTTTATAAACGGGGTGAGGACCTCGTGTATCAATTTGAACGACAGCTGTTTTCTGCATTTTTGATTCTAAAACATTCCCAATAAGCTGTTTTCTATTATTTTTTGCCAAAATTTAGTTTCCTCTTTTGCCTAATTCAAATTCTCTAATTGCAGTTTTAATTTGAGCTATTTCTCTGCGAACAAATCTGATTTTCTGAGGATGTTCAAGTTGCTGCAATGCTTTTTGAAATCTCAAATTTACTAAAGATTCCTGACCATCTTTCAATTTAGTCACAAGTTCTTCCTGACCCAATTTATTTAATTCACTTTTTTTCAAAATTACACTCCTACTTCACGCCTTCCAACTGTTTTAGTTTTGATGGGGAGCTTATGGGAGCAAAGCCTGAATGCTCGCTCAGCATCTTTTTCATCAAGACCTTCAATTTCAAATAATATCCTTCCAGGCTTAACAACAGCAACCCAATATTCTGGTGCACCTTTACCTTTTCCCATACGAGTTTCAGCAGGCTTTTTGGTTATTGATTTATCTGGAAAAATACGAATCCACATCCTGCCGACTTTTCTTACTTTTCTGGAAATTGTAATTCGAGCCGCTTCAATTTGTCGGCTTGTAATCCATCCTGCTTCCATTGCCTTCAAGCCGTAAGATCCAAAAGATACATAATCGCCTGTATTTGCCATACCTCTCATACGGCCTTTTTGGGTTTTTCTAAATTTTACTTTTCTGGGTGCTAACAATGCGTTTACCTATTAATTTCTTTTTTCACCTGTATAAATCCAAACCTTTACGCCAATAATTCCATAGGAAGTATGGGATTCTGCAATGGTATAATCAATTTGCGCCCTTAATGTATGAAGAGGAACTCTTCCCTCTCTATATGTCTCACTCCTTGCAATTTCGTTACCATTTAACCGACCAGAAACACAAACTCGAATTCCTTCAGCACCCATACTCATAGTTGACTGTATAGCTTTTTTGACGGCTCTTCTATAATTCACCTTCTTTTCAAGTTGTTGTGCAATATTTTGTCCAACCAATACGGCTCTGAGTCCAGGCCTTTTAATCTCAGACACATTAATATTAACATCATATCCCATAAACTTTTTCAATTCTTTTTTAAGGGCTTCTACTTCAGAACCACCACGACCAATTACAATCCCCGGTCTCGCAGTATGGATGGTCACAGAGACTCTTTTAGGGGTACGGAAAATCTCAATGCGAGAAATACTTGCATGTGCCAATTTATTATTAATATAATTTCTGAGAATTATATCTTCATGCAATTTTGATGCATAATTCTTCTCATCAAACCAAACGGAGTCCCAATCCCGATTGATTCCTAATCTTAGTCCTATTGGATTGGCTTTCTGTCCCAAATCATCCTCTTTTATTTTTTATCATCCGAAATGACAATTGTTAAATGGCTAGTTCTTTTTAAAATACGCATTGCTCTTCCCATGGCAGCGGGCCTGAATCGCTTCATTGTCGGGCCCTGATCAACATAGGCATTTTTAATATATAATTTATCCACATCAAAGGCTTCTTCTCCCTGCATTAGGTTTGCCAAAGCAGAAGAAATTGTTTTGTGAATAATTTGTGCAGCCTTTTTATTAGTAAAACTTAATTTAGTTAAGGCATCATTTACTTTAGCATTCTTTACTAAGTCCAAAACATGCCGGACTTTTTTTGCCGATTGACGGATATCCATTTTAGAAATTGCTTCCATAGCTATGCCTTTCTATCTCCAGAATGCTGCCTGAAAATTCGGGTGGGAGCAAATTCACCAAGCTTATGACCAACCATATTTTCAGAAACAAAAACCGGAATAAATTTATTACCATTGTGAACAGCAAATGTATGCCCTACAAAAAGAGGTGAAATTGTAGATCTGCGAGACCAAGTTTTAATGACTTTTTTCTTGGTGGCTTTGCCCATCTCTTTTATTTTTTTCACAAGCTTAGCATCAATAAAGGGTCCTTTTTTTAAAGATCTTGGCACAGTCTATTTTCTCCTCTTAATAATATATCTATTAGATGCTTTATTTTTTTTGCGAGTACGATACCCTTTTGCAGGAGTACCCCAGGGTGAAACTGGATGACGCCCACCAGAAGTTTTACCTTCACCGCCACCATGCGGATGATCAACCGGATTCATTGCCACACCCCTGACTTTAGGTCTGCGTCCCATCCAACGGGCTCGACCAGCTTTACCAATGGATATATTTTCATGACTTTTATTGCCAACTGTACCGATTGTAGCTAAACAATTCTCTGAAATCATTCTTAATTCACCAGAGGGTAGTTTCAGTGTAACCATGCCACCTTCAGATGCCATGATGCGAGCATAGGAGCCTGCACTTCGTGCCATTTGAGCACCCTTACCAGGTTTAAATTCAATATTATGAACCAACAATCCGTCAGGAATTTTTCCCAATGGCATTGCATTCCCTGTTTTGAATGGAATTTGATTTTCCATTGATGAAATTATCTTATCACCAACTTTAATTCCATCAGGAGCAATAATATACCGCTTTTCACCATCGTCATAATTAACCAAGGCAATACGTGGCGATCGATTTGGATCATATTCAATAGATTCAATTATTCCTGAAAAATCAAATTTATTTCGTTTAAAATCAATAATACGGTATCGTCTTTTATGTCCACCACCACGTCTTCGGGAAGTTATACGGCCATGATTATTTCTACCCCCAGTTTTTCTCAGAGCAGTGGTCAACTTACGTTCAGGTTTACTCTTAGTAATTTCTTCAAAGGTAGAAACCGACATAAATCTACGGCTCGGAGTATCTGGCTTTAACTTTCTAGTGGGCATCTTTTAGGTTTCCCCACCTAACAAATCAATAGAGAATCCTTCTTGTAAGGTTACAATCGCCTTTTTCCAACTCGACCTATTTCCCCTTGTCCGTAAAACATGTCCATTACTTTTTATGGTCATATTTTTATTTTTCCCTTTAAAATTCATGGTTGCAACTTTTTTAATTTTAACCTTAAACTTTTCTTCAATGGCATCTTTTATTTCAAGCTTATTAGATTGCTTCTCTACTTGAAATACATACTTGTTCAGCGCCTTGCTAAGCATTGTTCCTTTTTCGCTTAAAATTGGTCTTAGAATAATTGAGCTTTTAATTGACATCTTAAGATAATTGTTTATTTAATATTTCAACACTTGCTTCATTTGCAAGAATCATTTGACAATCCAATAAATCATAAGTTGATGCTGATTGTACAGGAACTACGCAAATATTTTTGATATTTCTTGATCCTAAATACAAATTTTCTTCCATTGTATCAGTCAAAACTGTAACTTTTTTTTCCGTTAAGTTAAAATTTTTCAACAACCCGAATAATTCACTTGTTTTCGGTGTTTCCGGTAAAATATTATCTATTACAATAAAATTGTTTTCTGAAACTTTCTGAGAGAGAACACTTCTTCTTGCTAATTGCCTGACTTTTTTATTCACCTTTTTATCATATTTATGAGGCTTTGGTCCAAATGCTTTTGACCCATGAACTCGAGAAGGGTTTCGGATTGAACCAACTCGGGCTCGTCCAGTACCTTTTTGACGCCATGGCTTGACACCACTTCCAGCTACTTCGGCTCTAGTTTTGCTCGAATGAGTCCCCTGCCTAATTGAAGCCATCTCAGAATTCACCGCCAAATACACGCAATGTTTATTCGGCGTAATACCAAAAACTTCTTCGTTAAGAGTCACTTTTTTTGCGGATTTTTTTCCTGATTTCTGATATATATCTAATTTCATTTAATTATATTAAATTTTGGATATAAAGACAATGCCATTATTCGCCCCTGGAACTGCACCCTTTATAAATACTAAATTTTTATCTTTTTCTACATGGGTAACTTCTAAATTCTTCACTGTAACATTTTCATTACCCATTCTGCCTGCCATTTTTGTACCAGGCCAAACTCGCGATGGATCTGATCCTGCACCTATAGACCCAGCTTTTCTCATTACACTATTTTTCCCGTGAGACCTTCTTCCACCACTGAAACCATGACGCTTCATATGTCCGGCAAATCCTTTACCCTTTGACACGCCTGAAACTGCTACAAAATCTCCTATCTCAAATATATCCGCAGATATTTTCTGTCCGAGCTTAACATTCTCTAAATCTTGAAATGCAAATTCTTTTAATATCTTCTTAGCCGAAACATTTGCTTTATCAAAATGCCCCTTTTCAGATTTATTAGTATGACGAGAAGCCTTTTCCAAATATCCAATTTGAATTGAAGAATAACCATCCTTTTCAACAGATTTAATTTGAGTGACTTCACAGGGACCTGCCTCAACAATTGTAATAGGATAATCTGACCCTAGATCATCAAATATTCTTGTCATCCCAACTTTTCGTCCTATTATAAAATCAATTGCCACAATTAAGTCTTTATTTCAATATCTACACCAGCCGGCATGTCAAGCTGCATGAGCGCATCTACAGTTTTAGAAGTTGAATTCAATAAATCCACAATTCGTTTATGTACTTTTATTTGAAATTGCTCTCTAGATTTTTTATCAACATGAGGGGAGCGATTCACCGTATAAATGCTTCGTTTTGTTGGTAATGGAATAGGGCCCATTATTAATGCCCCAGTATTTTTAGCCGTTTTAACAATCTTTTCCATGGATTTATCCAAAAGGATATGATCGTAGGCCTTCAATCTGATTCGTATTCTGTTCATCTCGCTTTCTCTACCTATTCAATAATTTCAGTTACAACGCCAGCACCAACCGTATGGCCACCTTCACGGATTGCAAATCGAAGCTCCTGCTCCATGGCAATTGGCGTAATAAGTTCTACATTTAAATTGACATTATCTCCAGGCATCACCATCTCTGTACCTTCCGGAAGAATAATAGATCCAGTCACATCCGTTGTCCTAAAATAAAACTGAGGACGGTAACCCTTGAAAAACGGTGTATGACGTCCACCTTCTTCTTTCTTAAGAACATAGATCTCTGCCTTAAACTTTTTATGGGGTGTAATACTGCCAGGTTTGGCCAACACCATCCCACGGTCAATCTCATCTTTCTCAACACCACGAAGAAGAAGTCCTGCATTATCACCAGCCTGTCCTTCATCTAATATCTTTCTAAACATTTCAACACCTGTACATACCGTCTTAACTTTAGATCCCATACCTACAAGTTCCAAGCTCTCACCCACCTTTATAATACCACTTTCAATTCTTCCTGTTGCAACGGTTCCTCTTCCCGTTATTGAAAATACATCTTCAACAGGCATGAGAAATGGTTTGTCAACTGCGCGCTCCGGAGTTGGAATAAAATTATCTACCTGATCCATAAGTTCGAAGATAGGCTTTGCAGCATCACCAGTACCATCTGAATTTAATGCATTTAAAGCGCTACCCTGAATAATAGGGGTATCATCACCTGGAAATCCATATTCTGATAATAATTCTCTCAGCTCCATTTCAACCAGCTCTAACAGTTCCGGATCATCTACCTGATCACATTTGTTCATAAAAATTACAATAGAAGGAACATTTACCTGCTTGGCTAAAAGTAAATGTTCTCTTGTCTGCTGCATAGGTCCATCAGTTGCAGCAACAACCAATATAGCACCATCCATTTGCGCTGCACCTGTAATCATGTTTTTAATATAGTCCGCGTGACCAGGGCAATCTACGTGCGCATAATGACGCGCCTCTGTCTCATATTCAACATGGGCAGTATTAATTGTAATACCACGCTCACGCTCTTCCGGCGCATTATCTATCTGGTCAAAGGCGGTAACCTCGGCAAGCCCTTTGGTTGCCAAACACTTGGTTATAGCAGCTGTCAAGGTAGTCTTACCATGGTCAACGTGACCGATTGTGCCCACATTTACGTGAGGCTTCGTTCTTTCAAATTTCGCTTTTGCCATAATTTAAGTATCTCCTTAATGTAATCTTACTACCGGAATCAGGCCATTACTTTGCCTTGAAATTTTTCCACCATTTGCTCAACAATATATTTTGGCGCTTGAGAATAGTGTGAAAACTGCATTGTAAAAACTGCCCTTCCCTGCGTCATTGATCTCAACTCTGTTGCATATCCAAACATCTCAGACAAAGGAACATCTGCATTCAAAACCTGTACACCATTCCGCGGATTCATTCCCTTTACATTTCCCCGTCGAGAAGTAACATCGCCCATAACTGACCCTAGATAATTCTCCGGAACAACAACCTCTAATGCCATAAGCGGTTCTAGTAGAGTGGGAGCTGCTTTTTTAGCAGCATCTCGAAGTGCCATTGATCCGGCTATTTTAAATGCAATTTCACTAGAATCAACATCATGATAAGATCCATCAATAAGAGTAACCTTAATATCTTCCAACGGATATCCAGATACAACACCATTGCCCATTGCATCTTTAACTCCCGCTTCAACAGCAGGGATATATTCTTTAGGAATCGCACCGCCAACAATTTTATTATCAAATTCAAATCCTTTTCCAGACTCATTCGGTTCAATTATTATAACAACGTGACCATATTGACCCCTGCCGCCCGACTGCTTGATAAATTTGGCTTCGTGCTCCACTTTCTTGGTAATACATTCTTTGTATGCCACCTGCGGGGAGCCAACATGAACAATTACATTGAATTCCCTTTTAAGCCTATCAACAATAATTTCTAAATGAAGCTCACCCATTCCTGAAATAATAGTTTGCCCGGTATCTTCGTCACTTCTAACTATAAATGTCGGATCTTCTTCTGCCAGCTTTACCAAGCCATTTGTAAGCGCATCCTGACCTTCTTTTGTTGCAGGCTCTACAGCAATTGATATTACTGGCTCTGGAAAATCCATAGACTCAAGCAATATAGGATGATCAACTGAACAAAGCGTATGACCCGTTTTCGTATTTTTCAAACCAACCATTGCAGCTATCTCTCCGGTTGTTACGGTTTTTCTCTCTTCTCGTTTATTGGAATGCATCAACATCAATCTTCCAACACGCTCCTTCTTCCCAGTATTGGGGTTAAGAATATGATCGCCTGTTGACACAGATCCTGAATATACTCTGAAAAATGTTAACCTGCCTACATAAGGATCGGTCATAATTTTAAAAGCGAGTGCACTAAAATGCTCGTTATCATCAGGGCTTCTTTCTACCTCTATAGAATTATCGTTAATATCAAACCCTTTTACATTACCAACATCCAGAGGAGAAGGTAGATAATCAATAACTGCATCCAATGTCCTTTGAACACCCTTGTTTCTAAAGGCAGATCCACAGAGAGTTGGAATCATGGTTCCATCCAAAGTAGCTTTTCTAATTGCTAACTTTATTTCTTCCGGTAAAAGCGTTTCACCATCTATATATTTTTCTAGCAAATGCTCATCATAGGATGCAACTTCTTCTAATAATTGCAAACGCCATTTATCAGCAATCTCCTTCATATCCGAAGGAATTTCACCATATTCAAAACTTGAGCCATCTTCAGAAGTATAAAGAATAGCCTCCATTTTAATCAAATCAATTAAGCCAGTAAAAATATCACCAGAGCCAATTGGTAATACGATGGGAACAGGGTTCGCATTTAAACGCTCTTTAATCATTTCGATAACCTTAAAGAAATCTGCGCCGGTACGATCCATTTTATTTACAAAAGCAATTCTCGGAACACCATACTTATCAGCCTGTCTCCACACTGTCTCTGATTGAGGCTCCACACCACCTACGGCACAAAATAATGCAATTGCTCCATCTAAAACACGGAGAGATCGTTCGACTTCAATGGTAAAATCCACATGCCCGGGAGTATCAATAATATTAATCCGATTACCATCCCAAAAAGCGGTAGTAGAAGCAGAAGTAATTGTTATACCACGCTCTTTCTCCTGATCCATCCAATCCATGGTTGCAGCACCATCATGAACTTCACCCAGCCTGTGGGTACGTCCTGTATAATACAAAATCCGCTCTGTAGTCGTGGTTTTGCCGGCATCGATGTGAGCCATAATGCCAATGTTTCGTACATGTTTTAATGGAATATTTTTCATGTTTTTTATCTAAAATGGGCGAAAGCTTTATTTGCTTCTGCCATTCTATGTGTATCTTCTTTTTTCTTTACAGCAGCCCCATCATTATTAGCAGCGGCTAATAATTCAGCCGCCAAGCGATCTGCCATCGTTTGCCCTTTTCTTGATTTTGAAAAGCCAATTATCCAACGCATCGCCAAAGCCATTCGACGTGCATCTGAAATCTCAATTGGAACCTGATAAGTAGCACCACCAATTCTTTTAGATTTTACCTCAAGAACAGGAGCAACATTTTCTAAAGCTTTTTTAAATAATTCAATACCATCAGCAACTTTACCCTGCTTTTTTATTTTTTCAATACTTTGATAAAATATTTTTTCTGCAAGACTTTTCTTCCCCTGCTTCATGAGATTATTAATAAACTTGGCAACAATCAAATCTCCATATACAGGGTCCGGCAATATCTCTCTTTTTTCTGGTCTTCTTCTACGCATAAATTAATAAATGAATTTAATTTTTTGGTTTTTTTGTACCGTATCGTGAGCGACTGGTTCGACGACCCTCAACACCCGCAGGATCAAGTACGCCTCTGATAACATGGTATCTCACTCCAGGCAAATCTTTTACCCTGCCTCCCTCAATCAATACAATTGAGTGCTCCTGAAGATTATGGCCCTCTCCAGGAATATAGGCTGTAACTTCATATCCATTAGACAAACGAACACGAGCCACCTTTCTTAATGCAGAATTAGGCTTCTTGGGTGTGGTTGTATATACACGGGTACATACACCTCTTTTTTGAGGACAGGCCTCTAAAGCAGGCACTTTGTTTTTCTTTAGCTGCTTTTTCCTACCTTTCCTGACAAGTTGGTTTACTGTTGGCATTTGATTCCTAGCATAGCTTGGTAATTTATAAAGTATATAAAATTCAACCCAAACATTAATTATACATTTTTATTATTATTTACTCTCAGTGAATTTAGCTTCAGAAATATAATCATTATACTAATTGTTCTGAAAGCTCTTCGTGCTGACTTTCATCAATCAGCAATTCGACTTCTGAGATTGCCTCTTTTTCTTTTTCAACTGTATTTGTAACTATGAGTCCCCTATTCTGCAGAGCACCTGTTCCAGCAGGGATTAGCCGTCCAATAATTACATTTTCTTTCAAGCCCTTTAGATAATCGGTTTTTCCCTCTACAGCAGCATCAGTAAGCACACGTGTTGTTTCCTGAAATGAAGCCGCAGAAATAAAACTTTCTGTGTTAAGAGATGCACGGGTAATTCCCAGTAAAAGCGGACTAAATGTCACTGGTTTTGGTTTTGAAGTTTTGATTAGTTTTTTTCCAGCCTCTTTCAAGTCTTTATTAACATCTTTAATGTTAGATGTATAAACCACATCGCCCTCTTCATAGTCTGAGTCGCCAGCATTTGTCACGACCGCTTTCTTTTTCATTTCCTCATTGGCGCTTTGGATTTCAATCTGATTAATACGATCTCCATGGAGATACAAAGTGTCACCTGCATCTTCAACTGTCACCTTTTTCATCATTTGACGAACAATTACTTCAATATGCTTATCATTAATTGCAACGCCTTGGAGACGATATACTTCCTGAATAGCATCTACAAGAAATTCCTGCACTTTAGACGCGCCACCAATTCTTAATATATCTTTTGGAGAAACTGAACCTTCGCACAATTTATCTCCAGCAAACACATTGTCTCCCTCATGCACCAGGATATGTTTACCATAAGGTATTTTATAAATGCTTTCCTTTTCCTTTCCAATTACATGAATTTCACGGATACCACGCTTTACTTTTCCATATTTAATGGTTCCATCAACTTCTGTAACAACAGCAGGATTTGCAGGGTTTCGAGCTTCAAATAATTCTGCAATCCGAGGCAAACCTCCAGTAATATCTCTTGTTTTACCCGCATCCCTTGGTATTTTAACCAATATTTGGCCAGCCTTAACTTTATCTCCATCACGTACAATAACGGTAGCTTGAACAGGTAAAATACTTGCCCCGCCTGCTGTATCGTTTTTGCCTCCACCTTCAATATGAATATGTGGACTTAAATCACGGTTTTTAGATTCCGTAATTACAATCATTTTCTTACCACTTTCCACTGCTTCTTCAATATAGGTTTCACCTTCAATCATATCTCGGAAATGAATGATACCGGCAGTTCTGGCAAGAATCACATCTGTATAGGGATCCCAGGCAAACAGGGTTTGTCCAACTTTTACTTTTTCTCCACTTTCAACAAACACCTTTGATCCATATGGCACTTGCCAGTTTGAAATAGAATTTCCCTTTTCATCCAATAATTCCATTTTTCCATTTCTTACTGACGCCACCATTACATCATTTCCATCCTCATCCTTAACACCAATAAGGTTTAAGTTTTCAGATAGTTTAATAGTACCATCCTTACGAGCACTACGGTGAGATTGCTCAATAATCCTGGAAGCTGTACCCCCAATATGAAAAGTTCGAAGTGTCAATTGTGTGCCCGGTTCACCAATGGATTGCGCTGCCATTATTCCAACTGCGTCACCAATCCGCGGTTCTTTATTTGAGGCCAAGTTCAACCCATAGCAACACATACAAACACCATGGGGAGCTTCACAAGTAAGTACGGAACGGACTTTCACCTGATACACACTACTCTCAGCAATTGATTCAACAACTGTTTCTTCAAGGATATTACCCTTTTTGGCAAATTTTGTGTTGTCAATTGGATCCACAATATCTTCCAAAATATATCTACCAATAATTCGCTCATCAAGGGCTTCGATTATTTCTTCACCTTCTTTCAGGTCTTCAAGCATAATCCCCTGAACAGTTTTGCAATCCTCAATTGTGATTGTTACATCCTGAGCAACATCAACCAATCTACGGGTTAAATACCCTGCATCTGCAGTTTTAAGAGCAGTATCTGCCAACCCTTTTCTGGCACCATGTGTTGATATAAAATACTCAAAAGCTGACAATCCTTCTTTAAAGTTTGACTTGATGGGATTCTCAATGATCTCGCCTGAAGCGCCAACCATTGATTTCTTGGGTTTTGCCATCAATCCACGCATACCCGCAAGCTGTTTAATTTGATCCTGGCTACCTCTAGCGCCTGAATCCGCCATCATGAATAATGGATTAAACCCCTGATCATCATTTTCCAATTCTTTGAACATTGCATTTGCAACATCACTAGTTGCATGTGTCCAAATATCAATAACTTTATTATAACGCTCACCCTCAGTTAATATATGTCGATCAAATTTTTCTTGAATTTCTTCAACTTTTAATTGAGCAGCTTCTAATATTTCTCCTTTTTTATCCGGGATGTGAATATCATTAATTGCAATTGAGATTCCGCTTTTAGTTGCAAACTCAAAACCCAGATCTTTTAAATCATCCAAAAATAAAGTGGTTTTGTAATTGCCAGATTTTTTATAACACTGCCCAATTAAATCTGTGATCAATTTTTTATTCATTGTAGAATTTATAAAAGTGATTTCCTTGGGTATTTTTTCATTGAAAATTATCCTTCCAAGCGTAGTTTTTTCAATCCACCCATCTTCTAAACGAATACTCACAAAGGCATGCAGGGATACTTCTTCATTCACATAGGCTAAAACCGCCTCGTGAAAGGAACCAAATTTTGTACCCTCACCCAAAGCACCAGACCTTGGACGGGTTAAAAAATAGCACCCTAAAACCATATCTTGTGATGGAATTGCGATAGGTTTTCCAGTGGCAGGATGAAGGATATTATGACTGGACAGCATAAGCAGCCAACATTCCATTTTTGCTTCGGCAGATAGTGGAACGTGTACAGCCATTTGATCCCCATCAAAATCTGCATTAAAAGCAGCACAAACTAAGGGATGCAATTGAATTGCCTTTCCTTCAATCAACACCGGCTGGAAAGCCTGCACACCCAGTCTATGAAGTGTTGGAGCCCGATTTAATAACACCGGATGGTCTTTAACTGCATTTTCAAGCACTTTATATACTTCAGGAGCCTTCTGTTCAACTAACATTTTTGCACTTCTGGGCGTTCTGGTGTATCCTGCTTTTATCAGATGATAAATAACAATAGGTTTAAATAACTCCATTGCCATTTCTTTTGGAATTCCACACTCATGTAATTTCAACTCGGGTCCTACGACAATAACTGATCTGCCTGAATAGTCAACACGTTTTCCTAACAGGTTTTGACGAAATCGCCCAGACTTTCCCTTAAGAGAGTCACTTAAAGACTTCAGAGGTCTTCGCGTCCCACTTCTTACAGCAGATTTCATTCTGCTATTATCAATTAGTGCGTCAACAGATTCTTGCAGCATCCGTTTCTCATTTCTGAGTATCACATCCGGCGCTTTAATTTCCATGAGCTGTTTCAGTCGATTGTTTCGAATAATCACCCGTCTGTACAAATCGTTTAAATCAGAAGCAGCAAATCGCCCGCCATCCAGGGGAACAAGCGGTCGTAATTCAGGCGGTATAACCGGCAGAACGCTTAGTATCATCCATTCAGGTTTATTGTAAAGCTTTTTTTCTATTCGCGGATCAAACTTTTTAAGAATTCTAAGCCGTTTAAGTGCAACCTCAGTTTTTTGAACTGATGACTTACTTTTAACAATGTCCAAAAGTTCATTTATTTTCCCCACAATATCCAAATCTCTTAATAAACAGAGTACAGCCTTACCACCCATTTCTGCGTGAAAATATTTATCTTCATCGCGATCGTCATCAGAAATTGCATCTATTCCAAATTCCCCTTCAAGCTTCAAGAATTCTTCTTCTTCTAAAAGTTCACCATACTCTCTTCCCGATGCGCCTGGGTTTAGAATTACAAATTTCTCAAAATATACAATCTGCTCTAACTGTTTAGTCGTATATCCTAATAGATAACTGATTTTACTGGGGATTGATCTAAGATACCAAATATGAATAACAGGAACAGCTAATGTGATATGACCAATTCTATCCCTTCGAACAGATTTTCTCGTCACTTCAACACCACAGCGATCACAAACTATGCCACGATATCTAATTCTTTTATATTTACCACAATGGCATTCCCAATCTTTTGTAGGACCAAAAATCTTCTCACAAAACAGGCCATCTTTTTCAGGCTTATATGATCTGTAATTAATTGTTTCAGGCTTAAGAATTTCGCCGAACGATCTATCTAAAATTTCCTCCGGAGAAAGCAATCCTATAGTAATGGTACTAAATGATTGTGATAACCTTGAGGCTGGTTTATTTGAAAATAGCAATTTTATCTCCTTCGGTTAGTCCAATAATACGTTAAGCCCTAATCCTTCAAGTTCTTTTATTAGAACGTTAAAAGATTCAGGAATACTTGATTCAGGTGTATTTTTCCCGCGAACCAGTGCATTATATAGCTTTGTCCGCCCATCCACATCATCTGATTTTGTGGTTAATATTTCTTGCAGCGTATGAGCCGCACCATAAGCTTCTAATGCCCACACCTCCATTTCTCCAAACCGCTGACCACCCGCTTGGGCTTTACCGCCCAAAGGCTGTTGAGTTATTAGCGAATATGGTCCGGTAGCACGGGCATGCATTTTATCATCTACCAAATGTGATAATTTTAACATATAAATAACGCCCACCGTGACAGGTGAAGCGATTTTCTCACCAGTTCTGCCATCCCATAAATCAACTTTGCCAGTTTCAGGTAATCCAGCTTCTCTCAATTCATTAATAACATCTTCGTGATTGGCGCCATTAAAGACAGGTGTTTTATACCTTTTCCCAAGCTTTTCACCTGCCCATCCTAACATTGTTTCATACAGCTGACCTAAATTCATCCGAGAGGGTACACCAAGAGGATTTAGAACAATATCAACTGGCGTTCCATCTGCTGTGAAGGGCATATCTTCTTCAGGCACTATAATAGATACAATTCCCTTATTACCATGACGTCCTGACACCTTATCTCCAATAGAAATTTTTCTCTTTTGAGCAATATATACCTTAGCAAGCTTCATTACACCTTGCTGCAATTCATCACCCACCCTCAATTTGAAAATTTCTTTTTCCAAACGCTCTTCAAGCTGTCTCAAATTTCTGCGATAATTCTGCCAAATTTTTAGAATTTTATTCCAAATTATTGGATTTTCCACCCACGGAGATTTTAATGAAAGGGTCTCAAAATCGAGTTTTTTAATCCTAGAAGGCGTGAGTAAAGTCTTCGCTTTAATAAGAGTACGGTTCGTGGTGACATCTCTCATTCCACCAGAGATTTGTTCAGATAATTGAGAATTTAACAACTCATCTCTTTTTTCCATTAGCTGAACCCTGTCTTTTCGCGCATTTCTCTGTAATGATCGAATCTGCTGCTTTTCTTCATCCCTGATTGCAATACTTTTTCTCTCAAAGAGCTGTGTATCAACAACAACACCATGCACACCAGAATCACAGCGCCTTGAGGCATCTTTAACATCACCAGCTTTCTCACCAAAAATTGCACGAAGTAATTTTTCTTCAGGCGTTGGGTCTGTTTCACCTTTTGGCGTTACTTTTCCAACCAAGATATCTCCTGGATGAACTTCTGCTCCAATGCGGATAATTCCCCGAGCGTCTAAATTTCGCGTTGCCTCTTCACTTACATTCGGAATTTCATTGGTAAGCTCTTCTTCGCCTCTCTTTGTATCTCTAATTTCAACTTCAAATTCCTTCATGTGAGTTGAAGTGAGTACATCATGCTTTACCAAATTTTCATTAATAATGATGGCATCCTCGAAATTATATCCACGCCAAGGCATAAAAGCGACTTTCAGATTTCTTCCCAAAGCCAATTCACCATTCTTGGTTGAATGACCATCTGCAATAATCTGACCTTTTTTAACTTTCTGTCCCAAGCTCACAATTGGCCGCTGATTAATACAGGTATTCTGATTTGTCCGTAGAAGTTTTTTCAACTTAAATGTTTTCAAATTCTCATCAGGAACTAATTCCAACTCAGCAGGCTGTCCGGTAGAACGAATAGTTATTTCATTTGCATCAACGCTTGCAATGGTCCCATCGCAGGAGGCAACCATTGTCGCCCTGGAGTCCAACGCAACTCTACCTTCCATACCAGTTCCAACAATTGGAGGATCTGGATTAAGCAGCGGAACAGACTGCCTCATCATATTTGACCCCATTAATGCACGGTTAGCATCGTCATTTTCTAAAAAAGGTATAAGGGAGGCAGAAACACTCACAATTTGATTTGGAGAAATATCTTTAAAGTCAACATTATCGGATGAAATAAGTGGGAAATCCTCACCATTTCTCACCCTGATAATATCCTTTACAAATTTACCCTTTTCTATCGGCTCTGTAGCTTGAGCTATATAGGCACGCATTTCTTCATCTGGTGATAAAAATACAATTTCATCAGAAAAAGAATATTTACCAGGTCCTTTATGATCAATTTTTTGATAAGGAGACTCAATGAAGCCCAACTTATTAACAATAGCATGGGTTGCTAAAGAATTTATCAATCCAATATTTGGACCTTCAGGCGTCTCAATTGGACACAGACGACCGTAATGTGTATAATGCACATCCCTAACTTCAAAACCAGCACGTTCTCTTGATAATCCACCTGGTCCAAGTGAAGATATTCTGCGCTTATGAGTGATTTCAGCCAATGGATTTGTTTGATCCATAAATTGTGATAACTGACTTGTACCAAAGAAAGTATTTAAAACGGTTGTTACAATACGCGAATTAACCAAATCTTGAGGCGTAAGACTTTCAGCCTCTCTCTGATTCATTTTTTCCCGAATGTTTCTATGCATTCGACTTAATGCAATATTAAATTGATTTGCGAGCTGCTCACCTACAGTTCTTACACGACGATTTCCCAAATGATCAATATCATCTGGCCCCTTTTCACCCTTTCTCATAAGGATTAAATATTTAAACACTTCAATAAAATCATCTCGTGTTAAAATAGGTTCTTCGATGGGTGCATTAAGGTCAAACTTTTTATTTATTCGATATCGCCCTACTGCACCAAGATCGTATTTCTTTGTAGAGAAAAACATTTTTTCTATGAATTTCCGTGCAATACCTACAGAAGGAGCTTCACCAGTACGCAAATGCTGGTATAAAAGTTTAAGAGCATCTTCTGATGATTTTGTGGGATCTTTTTCCATCGTATTCTTCAACATTTGGACTTCTAAAGATTCTTCCTTCTTGGCAACAGTCAATTCTGAGATGCCTATTTTTTTAAATTCATCGAGCAGCTTTTCGGTTATAACAACTCCCGATTCAGCAACTACCTCACCGGTATTTTTATCGACAATATCCTCTAGTAAAGTTTTATTTACTAAATTTTTCTTGCTACTCAACTTAAATGTTTTAGCTAATTTAAACGCTTCTAAAATATCTCTATTTGATGAATATCCAATTGCACGTAACAACAGTGTGGCAGGGAATTTTCGACGGCGATCTATAATAGCATAAATACAATCATAAATGTCTGTTGTAAAATCTACCCAAGAGCCTCTAAACGGAATAATACGAGCTTGAAACAATTTTGTGCCGTTGGGGTGAAAATTTTGATCGAAAAATACACCTGGGCTACGCTGAAGCTGACTTACAATTACACGCTCAGCACCATTTATGATAAAGGTGCCACTTTCAGTCATGTAAGGAATATTTCCGAAGAATACATCTTGCTCTATACTTTGAACATATTTACTTCGGTCGTTTTCATCCGTAATATTTAGAATAAATCGGACTTTTAGAGGAACAGATAAGGAAATCCTTCGCTCTAAACATTCTTTTTCGGTGTATTTAGGCAGGCCTAAATAATAATGCTTGTATTCTAAAACATAATCGTTTCGGGTATCTTCAACGGGGAACATGTTTTTAAATACTGCCTCCAAACCCTTATTTTCCCGCTTTTCCGGTAAAATATCTTCCTGAAGAAAACTTTCCCAGGATGCTAATTGAATCGCCAGAAGATCAGGTATGGGAATTTTAGGTTGAAATTTTGAAAAATCATGGCGTGCACCGTTTTTCATTGCCGTGTCAACACTCAAAGTAGATTACCTCCGTTTAGAATAGAAATGAATAATAAAGCTGAATTAAAGTAGAAAACCTACTTTAAAGTAACTGTTGCACCAGCTTCTTCTAATTGTTTTTTTACTTCCCCCGCTTCATCTTTGGATACGGCTTCTTTAACTATAGATGGCGCATTATCTGCTAATTCTTTTGCCTCTTTTAAGCCAAGGGTGGTGATAGTACGAATAACCTTAATCACATTGATTTTCTTTTCACCAACTCCGGTTAATTCGATATCGAATTCTGTTTTTTCCTCAGCTGCGTCTGCGTCACCAGCAGCCGGAGCTGCACCACCTGCAATTGCTACAGGGGCTACTGCTGTAACTCCAAATTTATCTTCGATTTCCTTTATTAGTTCGGAAATTTCTAACATATTTGCATTTTCTAAATACACCATTACATCTTCTCTTTTAATGTCTGACATTTTCTTTTATCTCCTGATTTCGATATTAAGATTTATTTTCTTTTAAACTTGTTAATACTCCCGAAAGTTTTGACATTGCACCACTCAATGTACCAACCAATTTGCTCATGGGCTGATTTAACGTTCCAACAAACATTGACAGCAATGCATCACGGGATGGAAGTTCTGCCAACTCTTTGTATTTTTCTGGGCCAAATATTTCGCCCTCAAATACCATTCCAACAACTTCCAAGGTTGCATTCTTATTTTCTTTTTCAAAATTACGGATTACACGAGCAGGCGCCGTAGGATCACCAGACACATAAGCTATCCCGATTTGGCCTGAAAGCAATTCATCCAATTTGTCTTCAAATCCTGCATTATTTGCCGCAATTTTTGTAAGGGTATTCTTTGAAACAAAATAGCACACTTCACTTTCCCTAAACTGTTTACGCAACTCAGTTGCTTGAGCAACATTCATTCCAGAATATCTGGTGAAATAAATGCCAGTTGAATTCTGAAACTTTTGTGTTAAATCATTTATGATTTCGGTTTTTTGTTGAGTTGGCATTCGTAATTCCCTATCCTGAAATACTCGATTTATCTAATTTAATACCTGGACCCATAGCAGAAGTCATGGTTACTTTTTTCATATAGAGGCCCTTTGCTGCCTGAGGCTTTGCTTTTAAAATTGCATTAATAAATACCTTGGCATTTTCTACAATTTTTTCATTAGGAAAAGAAATCTTTCCAATACTGTTATGAATTATGCCATTTTTTTCTACTCTGAATTCTATCTTGCCCGCCTTTACTTCAGTGACAGCCTTGGCGATATCTTTGGTTACTGTTCCAATTTTCGGATTGGGCATCAATCCTCTTGGACCAAGAATTTTTCCCAGCTTACCAACTTCAGCCATCATGTCAGGCGCTGCAACTACGACATCAATATCAGTCCAGCCGCCTTTAACCTTTTCCACCATATCGTTTGCACCGACAAAGTCAGCTCCAGCATTTTTAGCTTCTTCAGCTAAATCATCTCTTGCAAAAACCAATACCTTTATATCTTTTCCTATACCATTTGGCAGAGCGACTGTTCCACGCACAATCTGGTCTGCATGCTTTGGATCTACACCCAGATTAATTGCAAGCTCAACCGATTCATCAAATTTTGGATGACTAAAGCTTGATAACAATTCAACAGCTTCTTCCAGGCTGTATTCTTTGTCTCTGTTAATTTTCTCAAAATTACTATTATATCTTTTTGAATGTGCCAAAATTTATCCCTTTACTATGATGCCCATACTTCTTGCAGTGCCCGCAATCATTCGCATGGCAGATTCTACATCCGATGCGTTCAAGTCCGGCATTTTAATTTCTGCAATTTCTTTTAATTGAGCCTTGCTTACAGTTCCAATTTTTTCCCTATTAGGCTCACCAGACCCTTTTGGAATACTAACCGCTTCAAGAAGCAAAGATGCAGCCGGCGGGGTTTTTGTGATAAATGTAAATGATCTGTCCGCAAAAACTGTGATTTCAACCGGTATCAACTTACCCATTTGCTCTTGTGTCTTTGCATTAAATGCTTTACAAAATTCCATAATATTAACACCATGCTGCCCCAATGCAGGACCAACCGGTGGTGCAGGATTAGCCTTTCCTGCAGGAATTTGAAGTTTAATAAATCCAATAACCTTTTTTGCCATAATTTTTTACTTTTCTATTTCTACTTGGAAAAAATCTAACTCAATAGGTGTAGGTCTGCCAAATATTGAAACCGTCACCTTAACCTTCTGCTTATCTTCATTAAGACTTTCTACGAATCCCGTAAAGTCAATGAATGGACCAGCGACCACTTTAATAGCATCACCTTTTTTAAATGGAATATCAACTAATTCAATTCCTTCCTTACGCTCCACCTCACCGAAAATTCTTTTTATCTCATCCTCCCTTAATGGAACAGGTTTTTTCCCTTTTGGTCCTACGAAACTAAGCACTCCGGGCGAATTTTCAACAACATACTTTGTATTTGCATTCATATTCATTTTAATTAAAACATATCCAGGGAAGAACATTTTTTCCCTAATCCTTTTTTTATTGTTTCGCATTTCAACCACTTTTTCATACGGTACAAATACTTCTTCTATCTCATTAGAAATATCATTATCACCAGCAGCCCTGAAAATTTGTTCCTCAGCGCTCTTTTCCTTTCCCGATATAACTCTTAGGGAATACCAAAACATTACTGTCTATTTACCGCCTATTATTCTTGAAACAAATTCTGACAACCCAAAATCTACAAAAAATAAGAATAAAGCAATCATTACAGTAAATACACCCACAATAAGCGTAGAGCCCAACATCTCTTCTTTAGAAAGCCAAGTCACTTTTTTCATTTCAACCTGAACACCATTAAAATACTGCGAAATTTTTTGAATCATTTTATTTTTCTGATTTTAATTAATTACTTTAACTAATACTCCAACGAATCCATTTTAAACCGGGCTTGCAGGTGAGGAAGGACTCGAACCCTCAACTCCCGGCTTTGGAGGCCGGTGCTCTACCAATTGAACTACTCACCTAAACCTATCTCTTTATATAATTGTTATTTTGTTTCTTTAAAAATAACATGCTTCTTCACAACAGGATCATATTTTTTATATTCAACACGATCAGGATGAAGACGCTTATTTTTAGTTACAGAATACCGATAACCTGTTCCGGCCGTACTCTCAATCTGAATAATATCTCGTTTACTATTGCCTGCCATTTCTCTACCTATTCAATAATTTCAGTTACAACGCCAGCACCAACCGTATGGCCACCTTCACGGATTGCAAATCGAAGCTCCTGCTCCATGGCAATTGGCGTAATAAGTTCTACATTTAAATTGACATTATCTCCAGGCATCACCATCTCTGTACCTTCCGGAAGAATAATAGATCCAGTCACATCCGTTGTCCTAAAATAAAACTGAGGACGGTAACCCTTGAAAAACGGTGTATGACGTCCACCTTCTTCTTTCTTAAGAACATAGATCTCTGCCTTAAACTTTTTATGGGGTGTAATACTGCCAGGTTTGGCCAACACCATCCCACGGTCAATCTCATCTTTCTCAACACCACGAAGAAGAAGTCCTGCATTATCACCAGCCTGTCCTTCATCTAATATCTTTCTAAACATTTCAACACCTGTACATACCGTCTTAACTTTAGATCCCATACCTACAAGTTCCAAGCTCTCACCCACCTTTATAATACCACTTTCAATTCTTCCTGTTGCAACGGTTCCTCTTCCCGTTATTGAAAATACATCTTCAACAGGCATGAGAAATGGTTTGTCAACTGCGCGCTCCGGAGTTGGAATAAAATTATCTACCTGATCCATAAGTTCGAAGATAGGCTTTGCAGCATCACCAGTACCATCTGAATTTAATGCATTTAAAGCGCTACCCTGAATAATAGGGGTATCATCACCTGGAAATCCATATTCTGATAATAATTCTCTCAGCTCCATTTCAACCAGCTCTAACAGTTCCGGATCATCTACCTGATCACATTTGTTCATAAAAATTACAATAGAAGGAACATTTACCTGCTTGGCTAAAAGTAAATGTTCTCTTGTCTGCTGCATAGGTCCATCAGTTGCAGCAACAACCAATATAGCACCATCCATTTGCGCTGCACCTGTAATCATGTTTTTAATATAGTCCGCGTGACCAGGGCAATCTACGTGCGCATAATGACGCGCCTCTGTCTCATATTCAACATGGGCAGTATTAATTGTAATACCACGCTCACGCTCTTCCGGCGCATTATCTATCTGGTCAAAGGCGGTAACCTCGGCAAGCCCTTTGGTTGCCAAACACTTGGTTATAGCAGCTGTCAAGGTAGTCTTACCATGATCAACGTGACCGATTGTGCCCACATTTACGTGAGGCTTCGTTCTTTCAAATTTCGCTTTTGCCATAATTTTAAGTATCTCCTTAATTTACTCTTACAATTAAAAACCATATTCACACTTACTTTTTTTTTGAGCCTACAACCAGACTTGAACTGGTGACCTCTTCCTTACCAAGGAAGTGCTCTACCGCCTGAGCTATGTAGGCAGTTTTGAGCGGGAGACAAGACTCGAACCTGCGACCCTCAGCTTGGAAGGCTGATGCTCTACCAACTGAGCTACTCCCGCCTTAAATGTGGGCCGGGATGGACTTGAACCACCGTAGGCATTACGCCGGCAGATTTACAGTCTGCTGCCATTGACCACTCGGCCACCGACCCAAAAAATGGAGCCATTGGAGGGATTCGAACCCCCGACCCGCTGATTACAAATCAGCCGCTCTGACCAACTGAGCTACAATGGCAGAGTTAGTTAAAAAACACTCTAATTATAAAAAATGGCCCCGGTCAGAGCCGTGCAATTTAAATGGTTTGAAAAACTTAAAACAATAGATTTTAGTAAAAAATAAAACTTTTTTTATCTTTATTTAAGCTTATGACCATTTATTCAAGAATTAAATCAAATTTATTTTGACCTATTTTCTTTTCCATACCGTTCCTTCGGGGGTATCATCTAAAATAATACCCAACTCATCCAATTGCCCTCGCACTTCATCAGCTTTTGCCCAATTTTTATCCGAACGGGCCAGCTCCCTCTCTTTGATTAATTCCTGAATATTTTCATCTACATCAAATGTAGCACAATCTACAACACCCAAGACAGTATCAATTTTTTTAAGGGCTAAAAGAGCTCCATTTGCAGAACAGCAATCCAATTTTGTATTATCTAATTCAGCAAATAAATAATTGACCCAAATAAACAACTCTCCCAATGCACCTGAAATGTTTAAATCGTCTCCCAGTTTAGCTGAAAATTTAGATAGCATGGTTTCGGTTTCAGAATTTAAAATTTCATCCCCATCGTTTTCAATCTTTTTCAACCGCCGTTTTAATTCTCTCAGCTTATTGATACATTTCTGTGCTGCTTTTACTTTTTCAAATGTAAAATTTAATTTGGAGCGATAATGAGTGGAAATCAAGGTATATCTAAGCGCTTCTGGACTACACCCCTTTTCAAGCAAATCTCTGAGTGTGTAAAAATTTCCCATTGACTTACTCATCTTTTGCCCATCTACTAGCAGGTGTTCATTATGAAGCCAATAATTTACAAATGCCTCTCCGGATGCCGCACAACTTTGGGCAATTTCATTTTCATGATGAGGGAATATATTATCCACCCCTCCACAATGAATGTCAAAATGATTGCTTAAATAATGCGTCGACATAACTGAACATTCAATATGCCAACCCGGGCGCCCCTTACCCCAGGGAGAATCCCAGTTCACATCACCATCTTGCGGCTTAAACCCTTTCCAAAGGGCAAAATCCCTACCCTCCTCTTTACCATATTCATCATCTTCGACCCTGTCTCCGCTCTTTAGTTGATCGGGATTCAAATTTGCTAATTTTCCATAATCAGAAAATTGAGAAATTTTAAAGAAAACAGAACCATCTTCAGTAGTATAAGTAAATCCTTTATCTTCCAATTGTTGAATTGTCTCAATCATGTGAGGTATAAATTCTGTAGCTCTGGGATAATGGTGCGCTGGTAAAATTTGGAGGGTTTCAACATCTTCAAAAAAGGATGAAGTATACTTATCAGTGAAATTTTCAAGGGACATTTTTTCTTCTATTGACCTGCGGATGGTTTTATCATCAATATCCGTAATATTCATTACCTGCAAAACATCATATCCTGAAAATTCCAAATATCGTCTTAATAAATCTTCAAAAATATATGCTCTGAAATTACCTATATGGGCATAATCATAGACTGTAGGACCACAGGTATAGAGTGTTACTTTCCCTTTTTCAAGTGGTTGGAATTCTTCCTTTTTTCTATGAAGTGTATTGTAAAATTTCATTATTTATTTATGCTCGCTATTTTAATAATTGTATCAATTAAGTCCGGAAATTCAAGTCCGGCAGCTATTGCGGCTTTAGGTAACAGACTTGTGGATGTCATTCCCGGCAGTGTATTTATTTCTAAAAGGTAATGCTGCCCTTTGTCATTAAGGCGAAAATCCACTCTTGCGTAATGGCGGCAGCCTATAGTTTTATAAATTTTTAAAGCATCTTCAGATAGAGAACGTTCAATTGAATCTGATAATTCGGCAGGGACAATATAATCACTCATACCTTCAGTATATTTACAATCATAGTCATACAAATTATGACTGGGTTTTATTTCAATGATAGGTAGCGGTTTATTATCTAAAATTCCCACTGTTATTTCTTTTCCGGGAATAAATTCTTCTATTAATATTTCATCGCCAAATTCAGCTGCTAAACTAATTGCATCTTCTAATTCAGATTCTTCCCTTACAATTGTGAGTCCAAAGGTTGACCCTTCATCAGCAGGTTTTACAACATAGGGGTAGGAGAATTTGAGAGAATTATTATCTTGTAATTGCATTCCATTATTCACGTTTCGTTTCAATGACACCCAATTCGGAGTGGGAATACCTACCGATTTCGCAATTAGTTTTGTTATGTTTTTATCCATAGCTATTTTACAGGCTTTGGCTCCGGAGCCAGTATATTGAATTTGGTGTAAATCCATAAAGGATTGAATACTGCCATTTTCTCCATCTCCACCATGAAGCGCATTGAAGACTAAATCCGTATCCAATAATAAATGTGGGGAATGATAAATTTCGCTGTCCAAATTTATCATGTCCAAATTATATCTACCATTAATTGCTTCAGCAATTGCCAAGCCAGTTTGAATGGAAATTTTATGCTCGGTGGAAGTCCCACCATATAAGATTGTTATGTTCAATATTGGGTTTTATTAAAAAATTATTCTTAATTAGATGTTAAATTTAGGACTTATTTATTTCGTTCATCAATAATTGAAATGTAAAAATATTAAAGTTTTCCGATCTCTTGGTTAATGAGTTTCGACATCACAGATTTAAGGTTCATTTTTTACCTAATTAATTCTTTACCAACTACTGTTCAATTGTACTGCTTAAAATAACC
>ERZ813253.58-NODE-58-length-44930-cov-12.710868_pt1 | contig 44930 bp, 37 predicted proteins | sample MGYA00520893_ERZ813253 | MGnify/ENA primary metagenome ERZ813253 (study PRJEB31669, sample SAMD00080414) | marine metagenome | biome: oceanic hadal pelagic zone biome; feature: marine hadalpelagic zone; material: sea water | place: Pacific Ocean:Izu-Bonin Trench...
CTCTCTTTCCTTTTTTAATCATACATCAATTAAACTCTGATAAAACAACCCCCATAAATGCTCCTGTAGCAAAAGAAGATGATCCGCCGCCAGAACCTGAACTGGAAAGTGATGATTGGGAATTTGCCACTGAGGAAGATTTCCAGTCCGGAGAATGGGAAACTGCGTAACTAAATCAGATTCAATAAAATATATTTTTTATGAGTTCCCTGGCATTTTCTTCATTAGAAAATTTTTTATTAAGCAAATTTTTCCTTAATTCCAACATCTCATATTTCACAGGTTCAGTAAAAGATTTCACAACAGAATTTTTCATTTCTTCTGCAGTATCTGCAATAATGCAACAATTTTTTAATTCTGAATCTGTTATCATATTTGAATTTATAATTACAGTCCCTTTTGTAAAAAGTACATGTATCAATTTTAATTTCATCCCCGTTGATTGAAAGGTGGGCAGAACATGTATTTTCGCCTGGGAAATAAGTCTTTCCAATTTTTCAATTGATGGTGAATCAATCAAACTAATATTTGAATAACGTCCAATTAAGTTTCTGATTCTCCTGTTAGGGTTTTTCCCTGCAATGATAAAAGGGAAATTTAAATTGGAAAAAACCTCATTAATTAGGAAACAGGCGGAATTTTCATTTTCCGGCACGCCAAGATTTCCATGATAAAGTGCATATTCTTCTAAATTTTTTGTATAATTTTCAGTGAATCCATGAAAAATTGGAGTGTAAACTACATTTTCATGTTTACTTGCGAAATAAGTAGAGTCTGTTTCAGATATTGCACTGATTAAATTGAAATTACATATTTTTTTTTCGTAAGCTTTTAGTTTCCAACATTCCAATTTTAAATACCATTTTTTTAATCTGTTTAATTCAACTTTAGAAAGTTCATTATAGTAATCATGCTCTATATTGTGAGCGCGGAGAATTTTCATTCTGTCTTTAAGTTTTGGGCTTTCTATCCAGTAAGTAGAATGTAGACCTTCAAATAAAATAGGAGCATCATTTTTTAATAGATTTTCTAATAATTCTGAAGAAAATCTAGTCTCAACTATATATGGTTTCTGAGAAAAAAGGTGAATAAGATTCCTTTTTCGAGGATAGTAGAAGGTATCTACACATATTTCTTCCAATCTTTTTGAACCGTTGCGGCCATATTGAAAACAATGGAAATATATCTTAATTCCCAGATCATTTAATGTTTCCAGCTTATAATAAATATCAATGGCACCGCCATAATCCGGCGGATAAGGCACATCAAAGGAAACTATATTTAATTCAGGATCAGAGCCAGCCTTTATCACGATAAAATTCGTATAATTTTTCTGCTGTATAGGTTAGATCATGTTTATTTACTACCCATTCTCTCCCCAATTTTTTATTGTACTGAATTTTTTCGGGATTATCTAAAATCTGAATTAAAGTAGAATACAAATTTTCACCATTAACATTAATAAATGGGTGGTCAGGAATAAATTCTACATACTCAGGAATAAGTTCAGTTAAGCAGCAAAGTCCCATAGATAAAGCTTCAATAGAATTCATACCGTAACCCCAACCGCCCCTGTTATGCACCTGATCTATAAAAATATCACATTCAGATTTTAATTTGAGTGCTTTTTTATGAGACATATTTTCAATAAGATTAAATTCAATTTTTCCTTCAGCCTCAAGTTTTTCACAAATTGGAATTATGGTATTACTTCCTTTATAATGACGGTTTGTTGTACTGTGGCAAACTTTAATGGGCTTGTTTAATTGATAAGAAGGTGTAAACTGTTTTGTATCAAATGGGAGAAAAAGATAGTTTATATTGGGATGTTTTTGCAATAGGTCCAATTCACTTGTAAGGTTTAAGGAAGCGTATTTATCAATTTGCGGAATGACACCCCTAGTCCGCAGGTCCTGCCCATGATAAGTACAAACAATAGGTTTATTTAATTCTTTCAATCTTTTTACAAACCTGCCATCGCGATAGAATTCGAGCCCCCATTCTAAATGAAAAATATCATATTCTAAAAGTTTTAATTTTTTAATTAATGACTCAATTTTGAAATGCCAAAGCCAATCCCTGAAACCAAAGTACCACTTTTCAAACATTGAATTGGGCTGCCATGTTGGCGGAAAACCGTTTTTTTCTTTGTACTCTCCAAGTTTTCCACGGTACTTCTGATAATATAAATGTCGGCTTTTTAAATACCATGAGCTTGTATGAATAAGGGGGAGGTTCAGACAAATTCCCTGATCATACTGCTGTTTAGAGGGATAAAAAGTAATGAATAAGCATTCATTCCCCAACTCTTCATGGGCTCTTTTCCAGAGAGATAATGTGCCAACTGTATTTTCAGGTGAGATGTAAAGTATTTTCAAATTGTAGATATTTATTATTTCAAGAAACTATAAATTACACGAAATTACACTAAGAAAATTTAATAAATTTTTATACAATGAAACTGTTCATTATTCCTTCTTGGTATCCTACGGCAATTCATCCGGAAAGCGGGTCTTTTTTCAGAGACCGGGCATCCATTCTTCATAGAAATGGGATAGAAGTAATTATAGGTGCACCTGTCACCCACTCCCTAAAAGATTTCTTCAGATATTCCCCAAACAATGCAATTCAGATGGATATTGATGGTGGGCTGCCAACATATCTCCTTGAAACAATAAATATTTTTCCCAACATGGAAAAGTTGTTTTTTAAGCGGTATAAAAAGTCTGCCATTATTATATTCAATAAATTATTAGAAACTCATGGATTGCCGGATGTGGTAATGATTCATTCATCATTATGGGCTGGTGGGGCATTGGGAGAAATATTAAATAAAAATGATATACCATTTGTATTAACTGAGCATCTAAAAGAATTTTTAATCTCAAATGGTTTTTCAACTTTTCAGAAAAATATAATCCACAATACATATTCAATGGCTTCTCAAATATTGTTATCCAGTTCTCCATTGAAAAATGCAATTTCAAAGAATTTTAATACACATAAATCTAAATTAAATCTCCTCCCTAACCCGGTTGATGAACACCTGTTTACATTACGAAAAATTCCTGAAAGTAAGTCACAATTCACAATTATATGCATTTCTCTTTTCAGGCCCGAAAAACGGATTGATCTTGTTTTAGAATCATTTAACAATTTGGTTCATTCAGGTATTAAGGCAAAGTTAAAACTGATTGGAGATGGTCCCCTAAAACATGAAATAGAAAACCAAATCCAAAAGTTGGGAATTTCGGATCTAGTAGAGTTACCGGGGTATCTTTCACAAATTCGGATTGTAGAGGAACTTCATAATAGCCACCTCCTGGTTTTGGCTTCTGATATTGAGACCTTCGGTATGGTTCTAATTGAAGCACAAGCTTGTGGATTGCCCGTAGTTGCTACAGACTGTGGCGGCCCCAGAGATATAATCACGCCTGAATCAGGAATATTGGTTAAGTCCGGTTCTGTATCTGAATTAACACATGGTTTAAAAAAAATGCTGCATAATTTACATAATTATAATCCCGACACCATACGGGAAGGAACTATAAGAATATTTGGGACAGGCGCATACACTAACTCCATAAAAAATATTGTTGAAAAGGTTATATCAAATTCAGCTTGACTTGGTATTTTGATGTAATATTGATTTAATTTGTTTTAATCCTTCCATTTGGTTAAATATCATTATAGCAGGATATAAAACGCTTATCAGCATTTTTCCAGCACTCTCCAGCGGGAAATTGAAATGAATGAGGGAAATTACCACCGTTGTAAAAATAATGATGGCCAGCTTCTGCCAATTAAAGGGAATAGGAAAAAATTTCCGATTAATAAAGTAGATAAAAACTGCCATCAATATAAATGAAAGGCACGTTGCACTGGCCGCCCCAACAATGCCATATTCAGGAATAAATAAAAAATTTAAGATAATATTACTTAAGGCACCCAACCCCCTCACCCAAGGGATCCAGCCGGTTTTTTCCAAGAGATATACTCCCGGCAACTGAATTAGATAGCCAGCATGAAACACATAAGCCAGCCCAATAATAGGAACAATGCTTGTAGCTTCCCAGTATTGCTCACCAAAAAAAGAGAAATCTCCAAATTTCATTTTAACCATCGTGTCTGACCATAAAAGAAGCAAAATCCATAAAAATCCTAAAACTGCAAAAACCAGTGTAGTTACATCAGCAATATATTTTCTCTCTTCCCCTTTTTTTTTCAGAAAATAAGGTTGCCATGCCATATTGAACCCCATAACAATTAAGAGTATTAATAGTCCAAGTTTATATCCGGCATTGTATAGTCCAACCGTTTCGATATCGGTTAAATAACGTAAAATATAACGGTCTGATAATTCTAAAATCATTGAGAAAATCCCTGCAGGCAGGAAAGGCACGCCAAATTTCATCATCTTTTTCCAGTATTTTAGCGAAAGTGATTTAATAGATGACCGTTTAAGAATTATGGGGAATGTAATTAAAAATATTACTCCGGAGGTTATAAGATTACTGAGCAGCACTCCATAAATTCCTAATTCTAAATAAATAACAAAAAGTATATTTAATGCCAGAGTTGAAAGTACATTTAAAAAACTGATTATACTGAAATAGACGGGGCGTTCTTCCGCACGTAAAATTAAAACATGAATTGACCACAAAACATCAAAAAACAGGATTCCAACCACCAAAAGGGTAATGTTTGGAAGATTAATGCCAAAGAGCAATCCTGAGACATTATTTCTAAAAATTATTAAGAGCACCGAAAACAGGATTGTGGTAATTAAAAATGAACCGTAAGCATTGCTTAAAATGGTTTTTCTTTCTTCGCTGTCAGCCGGCATATAATGTTTGAGAAGAGATGCATCAAGGCCATAATGTAATACGACATTCATGAAACCAAGAAAAGTGTAAATCAGGGAGATGATTCCATAATCCTCCAGAGAAAAAATATTTGTATAGATCGGTAGTAGCAGGAAGGTGACGCCCCTGGCAGCAACATGTCCAGCACCATATATTAACGATTGGGAACCGAGAGATTTAATAGACATTAATCAGGAGAATGTTAACTCTACTGTGTCTCTAAACACGCCGCTTGCACCAAAATTTTCTTTAAATCGGGCTAATCCCATATTGGGTTTTTCATGGACAGTAAAGATTCCGAAATCAAACACTTTAAAGTTGTTACATATTGCCCAATCAAAAATCTTATAAAAAAGAAGATTTATGGGGCGCAATTCTTGATACTGTTTTTTATGACTTATGTAAAATGCTAAAACAATTCTATCATTAACAACAAAATTAATGACACCTGCAATCATTTCATTTTTCAAATACGCTCCGAAAAGATTGATTTTATTTGGAAATAACTCTTTCAAATATAATAGTTCTGATAATGAATGTGTGGGAGAAACATCATGCCGAATACTTAAATTCTTTTTAAGTATTTTATAAAAATTTTCATAATCTTCTGTTTGTTTGATAATTATGCCAGATTTTTCTGCTTTTCGAACAGCTGTTCTATGACTTGATTTGAATTTTGCTAAATTTTCCTTTAAAGAGTTTTCCAAAAATAAAATGCTTGAAACCTCTCTTCGTAAATAATGATATCCTGCTTTTCTAAAAGCAAAATCCATATATTGAGAAATACGTCTACTGTAAATAAGTGGGGGTTGTGTAATTCTAATTTTACAAAAATTATTTCCTACACAATAACTTGACAATTTTTCTACAATTCTCAATGCATCTGAAAATGATATATCTTCTGGTACAGCGCATGAGCCTACCGATGCACCCGGATGAGATACCAATATTTTTTTTCCATCTTCAACAATCACTGCTGCAGGCAATACACCAATTACTTTTTCTTTTTTTTTAAATATCAAACTATGATCATTAAACCTGTTTTTAGGATGATACCCCAAAAATCGGCGAGAATGAAATAAGGTGCCATTATTAGACTGCTCTACAAACTTATCCCATGCTTCAAAATCGGATTGTTTATATTTTCGTACTGTGATGCTCATTATTTTTTCAAATAGTAATAAATTTGCTATTTCTTATTCAGGAAGTAGGGATAAATTAAATTAAATCATTGTTAAAGGATTATTAAAATATATGAGTCAAATTCGTAATATTCATGCCAGGCAAATACTGGACTCCAGAGGCAACCCCACTTTAGAAGTAGATATTTATCTCCGTGATAAAAGTTTTGGGAGAGCATCAGTTCCCAGCGGTGCATCAACTGGAGAGCATGAGGCAGTAGAACTTCGGGATAATAATACAGCCTATTGTGGCAAATCTGTTAACCGGGCTGTGGAAAATGTGAACCAGATTATTGCTGGAAAACTGGTTGGAATGGATGCCTTGGACATTGCATCAATTGATAGTGCAATGCTTGCTTTAGATGGCACAGAGAATAAATGTCGGTTGGGAGCAAATGCCATTTTAGGAGTTTCAATGGCAACTGTTCACGCTGCTGCCGTTTCAAGCGGTGAGAATTTATTTGAGTATCTACATGAGGGGGATGATTATATCCTCCCAGCTCCAATGATGAATATTCTTAATGGCGGCAGTCATGCGGACAATAATGTAGATATTCAGGAATTTATGATTTTTCCTGTTGGTGCAGATTCGTTTTCTCATGCATTGCAAATGGGCGCAGAAATTTTTCATCAATTAAAATCTGTGTTGAAAAAACGGGGTTTGAATACAAATGTTGGCGATGAAGGTGGCTTTGCGCCAGATTTAAAATCTAACACTGAAGCAATTGAACTTCTTATGGAAGCAGTAGAAAAATCCGGATATAAAAATGGTTCACAAATTTCAATCGCGTTGGATGTAGCTTCCAGTGAATTATATAATTCTAAAAATCAAACCTATGAATTGGCGTCTGAAAATAAATCACTGTCATCTGAAGAATTAATAGAATATTATGTGTCCCTCTGCAATCAATATCCAATTATTTCCATCGAGGATGGGTTGGATGAAAACGACTGGAAAGGCTGGAAAAATTTACAAGCTGCCTTAGGACAAAAAGTTCAATTAGTAGGAGACGATTTAACAGTAACCAATCCCAAACGATTACAGCGTGCCATAGATGAAAAATCCATGAATGCAATATTGATTAAACTGAACCAAATTGGAACCGTAAGCGAGACTTTGCAAACTATTAAAATGGCAAAAGCTGCCGGAATGGCTTCTATTATTTCGCACCGATCTGGTGAAACTGAAGATACCACTATCGCTGATTTTGCTGTTGCAACAGGAGTAGGACAAATAAAAACCGGATCCCTTTGCCGTACAGACAGGGTGGCAAAATATAATCAATTATTAAGAATTGAAGAAAAATTGAAAGGAAAATGTCGGTATGCCGGGAGAACATTGTTGGGATGTTAAGAAAAAAGAGTTATAGAAAAAAAACAATTCTTCAAAACCGAATAATGATTTTTCCACTTATTTTTATTGTTGGAGGATTATTTTTAATCTCTAATGATATGGGGGTTATCAAATGGTACCAATTACGAAAAGAACGAAACCGAATCCAAGCAGAAATTGATCAATTTATACGGCAAGAAACGGAATTAAATGATGAATTAAATCGGCTCACAAATGATGTGGAATACATCAAAAAGATCGCACAGGAAAAGTTCCACATGGTAAAGCCCGGTGAAAAAGTATTTCGTGTAATTGATAGAAGAAAAATCGATTAGGGGGTGTATATTATGTAACTTATCTGCCAATAATTTTTAGTTTGTCCCTAACAAAATGAAAAAAATCTGCATATTAATTGTAATCAGTCAATTGGCATTTCCTGCCTTTGAAAATGCATTCAAGTTTCAATACCTTGGTTCCAACCCGTCCATTATTCAAGATTCGGTTCAAATTTCTCAAAATAAAAAATCAGTCTCACTGATAATTCCCTTTGGTCAACCTTTTTTAAAACTGGCTACACTAAATTACTCCAAGGAATTCCCCTTTGGAAATTTTGGTGTATATCTGGCATCTTCGGGCGACAACCTTTATCAAGAAATTATGATGGAAAGTAAATTCGAATTTTTACTACATCCCCAATATAATTTGGCTGTATTGCTGAATTCTTATCTAATTTCCATAGAAAATTACTCCACGGTCTACACCCTTTCCACAGGTCTTCGCCTAAGATATTCAAACCCGGATAATTTTTCCTATTTTATCGAATATAAAAATGGTTATTTTATTACTCACTCAAATTTAAGCAATGATATTCCAGAAATAATTCATATTTCAATTTTTCATGAGAATAAACAAAACCGATTTGCATTTTCTTTAGTGAAGGACATGTTATATCCTGTGGATTTTCAACTTTTTTGGAAAAATACTCTGCATCCTAATTTTGCAGTCAATTTTGGTATTATTAATAGCAGTAGGGAATTAATGGGGGGTTGTGCTTTTATTATCGGAAAAATTTCACCCCAAATATTTATTCTTCATCACCCTGATCTTGGAATTACTTATGGTTTTAAAATCACCTTTTAAAATTATCTGGTTATTTTTATTGACCTTGCCTTATTCACAGGAAAATATTTGGAAAAATGCAGAAGATTTTATTCAAAGTTATTTTGAACCTGAAGAATTTCATTCTGCTAATTATGTCCAACGAATACGAATAATTCCCAATGGAAGTGATGAAAATTGGCAACAGAAAATTCAGCTTGAAAATGATAGTTTTCAGATGGGTTGGAGGATGGATAAATCTTCTTCTACAGAATTTCCTCAAAATAGAAAAGGGTATTTGTTTGTTCAGGCCAATCAATACAATATTATTATTGGCAATGCTCGTATTCAAACTGGAAATTCCCTTTTATTTGGCAGCGATTATAACAGTATAAAATCCTTCGGAAATCTATTGTCACCAGGAAAAATCAGATGGAAAATTTTACCTTATTTAGGATCCGAAACCAGCTCAAATCCTACAGGTATTTTTATTTTGAAAAAAACAAATAGGACAAATTATTACATGGGAGTAGAAACTTCAGCAGTTTCATCCGGAGTGTATTTTACTGGAAAAAGCCTAGATGGCATGCTGGTGGGTGTGTTACCTAAAGAGGGCTCTTTCGCTCTTTCGCTCTCCTATCATTTAAAAAATAATTTTGTTCAATTTTCAGGTGAAACTGCCATAAAATCTAATAAGGTTGCTCAATATTTCCAACTTTTCTCCAATAGTAAAGATATCATTTGGCTGGGGCAATTTCGTCTGCTACCCAATAGCTGGGAAACGGTTTCCGGACGTCCTGCCACCGGATTTGGGAAAACATCCAATGAGACTGGTGTATTGATATCGGTCCGAAAAAAAATAAATAGATTTACTGTTTATGGATGGGCAGATATGTATTGGGAGCTACAGAATGAATTCTCATTGCCGGTGAGATCGGGAGATGATTTTTTAACTGGTTTTCTATATAGGAAAAAGGGCGTTGTAACTCTTGAATTGAAAGCACGGAGAAAAACAATTGTTGAACTTTTTAATGATAATAGCATTTATAATCTTCAATTGAACAAGAAATACTATTACACGTTCACTATGAAAAATTTTATCGTATTAAAATGGAAATCTATTCATTTAATACCAAGCAATGATTCAGGGCAACTTATTCAGTTACAATCTTTAAAGTATCAAAAGGGGAAATGGTCTGGAGTAGTGGGTGCAGTTTATTTTAATACGGACAATTGGGATTCCCGTCTCTACCTAATTGAGCCGGGATTAAAAGGCGAATTTAGAATTCAACCCTATTTTTTGGAGGGAATATCAATTTATTCAAAAGTAAATTGGAAAATAAACGACTCAAACTCCCTTTCGTTTCGATATTCAACACAAAGGAAAAAAGAAATTTCAGAGAAATGGAAACCTGAAATGGGGCTCCAGTTGGATATTGTTTTCTGAATTTTAAATAGGGTAAATTTTATAGGATGAATAAATACCGTTTTAAATTAATAACAGCATTTATTTTCTGCACATTGCCATTTAATTTGCTAAATGGACAAGCAGAATTAATTTCAAAAACCAAATTATACGATATAAATGGCACCAAATATATTTCTGCAGTGGAATATGCCAAAACACAAAACATTCCTACAATTTTTTATGATGATAAAGAAAAATTAGAGCTCCGCTTTCAAAATGTAAAGTTAGTATTATCACCACATTCTTCCTTCATTCGGGTAAATGATGAAACCTATCACATGTATGTTCCCGTTATTTATGATGGTAATGATTTTTATATTCCAGTAATCCCATTTCTTGATATATTAAAAAAATCTGGACTTCCTTTAGCACTTGTTGATTCCTCCGAAAAGTTTGTTTTGACAACAGCACCGCTTTACAACGTAAATGGATTATCAGTGAAAAATAAGCTCAATGGAACAATCATCGAAATTAATACCTCCAAACGCTTTACTAAAGATGTATTAGCAGCCTCTATTACGCGAGGAGGATGGCTAAACCTTACTATTGCCGGTGCATTGATTGACTCTATTAATATAGCTGAATCAAAAATGAAAAGACCTGTTGTGAGAGTTCGTACCATTCAATCTGGTGAATCTGCCCAAATCTCATTTCTTTTAAAATCCAAAGTTGATGATTTTGAAATTGAAACAGATGATAATCATATTTCTATTTTTCTCAGAACTAAAATGGCAGAAAATGCCGATAAAATTAAAGAAATGCGCAGACGCTGGCTTTTGGATACAATTGTTATTGATGCGGGTCATGGTGGCAAAGACGTTGGGGCTGTTGGACGTAGTGGTTTGCAGGAAAAAACTGTCACCTTAGATATTGCAAAAAAACTGGGCAAGCTCATTCAGGTAAATATGGGTATTAAGATAATTTATACACGAGATGAAGACGTTTTTATTCCGCTATGGAAGCGTACAAAAATTGCAAATGATTCTGGGGGAAAAGTTTTTATATCCATCCATGCAAACTCGGTTCCTGGAAACCCTAGTGTAAGGGGGTTTGAAACATTTTTGCTTCGCCCGGGAAAAACCAAAGATGCAATTGAAGTTGCCAAACGAGAAAACGAAGTGATTGCATTGGAAGAATTGTATCATAAATATGAAGAGCTCTCAAATGATAAACTGATTTTGTACACAATGGCTCAAAGTGCGTTTATGAAAGAAAGTGAATTTCTTGCTGCTGAAATTCAAAGAGAACTTGATAAAGTTCTCACTTCACCAAACAGGGGTGTAAAACAATCTGGGTTTCATGTGCTTGTGGGAGCTTCTATGCCCAATGTGCTCATTGAGGCTGGGTTTCTCAGTAATAAAAATGAAAGTAAATTGCTGGGGCAGTCCCGTTACCGTCAAAAAATCGCTCAGGCTATCTTTTCCGCATTGGTTAATTTTAAAGATAAATACGAAAACCCCCTAATTGGAGACAATTAAACCCTCACAAAATTCTCCAATTGGGATTTTTGATAGCGGATTAGGAGGATTGACCGTTCTAAAATCTCTGGAAAAAATACTTCCAAATGAATCGTTTCTATACTTTGGGGATACAGCACATGTCCCCTATGGAACTAAATCTGCAGAAACTGTAATCCGCTATTCTCAACACATAATGGACTTTTTTCAAAAACATGAAACTAAAGCTGTGGTCATTGCATGCAATACAGCTTCAGCGGTTGCCTATCAACAACTGCAGCAAATCTATAAAATCCCCCTTTTTGATGTGGTTACCCCATCGGTTGAATATTCTATAAATATTACCAAAAGTAAAAACGTGGGTGTGGTGGGTACTTTCAGTACAATACAATCAAATGCATATACCAAGATGTTTAAAAAACTTGGCAGCGGGTGTTTTGTTAAAGAGGTGCCGTGTCCCTTATTTGTGCCCATTATAGAAGAGGGTTGGGCTGATACAGCCATTGCAAAAAACATTGCGGAAACATATCTAAAAGAATTCCAGGATTGTAATATTGATACACTTATTTTAGGATGTACACATTATCCAATCATGGCAAATACAATCCAGGATGTTCTTTCCAAGCATATTGAGTTAATTTATTCTGGTAAAACAGTTGGTATTAAATTGAAAGAATATTTAAAGAATCAAAACTGTGAAAATTCTTCAAATACTTCCCAATCTGTTAAGTATTATGTGACAGATTTCCCTCAAAAATTTGATGAATTAGGAAGTCGATTTTTAGGTCGTCAATTAAATAATGTAACCCATATTCCCATCGTATAATGGATTCCGTTCAATACCTCCTTTCTATTGAAACACGAGGAATAAAATTGGGCCTTCAGCGTACCCGTGAATTGATGGCTGCATGTGGAAACCCCCAGGCAGGACTCCCCTCAATACAGGTGGCGGGTACAAATGGTAAGGGCTCTGTATGTGCAATGTTGGCTAATATATTTAAGACCGCCGGATACAAAACCGGATTATTTACCTCTCCTCATTTGGTGAATGTAAATGAGCGAATCCGATTAAATGGTATCCCAATTCCCAATAATGAAATTGACCTGTTTCTTCAAAACTATAGAGAAGCTATTGAAAAAATAGAGGCTACTTTTTTTGAAACTATCACAGCAATGGCCTTCTGGTATTTTAAGAACAAAAATGTGGACATTGCAATTTTAGAAACAGGATTGGGCGGGCGGTTAGACAGCGTGTCTGTCTGTGAACCCTTGGCAACAGTAATGACCTCCATTTCTCTTGATCATATTGAAATATTAGGAGAAACCTTATCTGAAATTGCGTTTGAAAAAGCTGGCATATTAAAAAAGGGTGTCCCCTGTATCAGCGCAAAACAGGATAATGTGGTAGAAGAGGTGCTGGTAAAAGAGGGACAAAGAATAAATGCTCCCATTCATTTTGTTAATGACAAATTTCCCTCCGAATTAATAGTAAATATTCCCGGAACAACCCAACATGAAAATGCTCAATTAGCTGTTTCTGCTTTGAAATATATCAATAATTTTGAAATTCAAAAAACTGCCCTGAAAAATGGCTTGCAAACAGTTCAGTGGTTTGCTAGAAATCAGCATATTCAGCACAATCCCTTAGTTATTTTTGATGTGGCCCATAATGTTGAAAGTATACAATCCTTTCTGGAATATTATTCCTCTTTGGGAATTACGGGTAAATCGGTTTTAATAATAGCACTTCAATCTCGGAAGCATATACAACCCCTTGTTTCCACACTTCAAAAAGTATTTGAATATATTATTTGCACTGAAGCACCAGGACGAAACCCCATGCCTGCAAAGGTGTTAGGTGAATATTTCACTAACAAAAATCAATTTGAAATAATCCCCAATACAGAAAAGGCAATTCGGCTGGGATTAGAAAAACTTAAATCACAAGACGGTATGGCAATTATTGGTTCCCATTGTCTTGGACCCGCAGTGAGCAAGGTTTTTAAAATATCCTTTGACAAATATTAAATAGTCCTTATATTTGGCTACGCGGATAACTCCCCATTCCTCGATAAATCCAATATTAAATTTTTCTCAATTCATAATTCAATTTTAATCAAAAGGATATTATATGGATACCAGTGAACTACAAGGGTTAACGGTAAAAGAACTCCAAAAATTTGCAGGTGATCTTGGGTCAGCCGATTTTTCCGGAATGCTGAAACCGGATCTTATAAAAGAGATTCTCGGCATTCAGGCAAAGAAAAAGGGTAATATTTTTGCTTCTGGAGTGTTGGAAGTCCTGCCGGATGGCTACGGCTTTTTGCGCTCTCAAGATTATAGCTATTTACCCGGTCCCGATGATATTTATGTCTCTCATTCACAAATAAAACGATTTAAACTCCGCACGGGGCATCAAATTTCCGGGCAGGTTCGTCCACCAAAAGATAATGAAAGGTTCTTTGCTTTACTCAGAGTGGATACTGTAAATGGTATTGCCCCGGAAAAAAATAGAAATATCGTATATTTTGATAATTTAACTCCTCTTTTCCCTGAAGAACATATTAAGCTGGAAACCACAGCAAAAGAGTATTCTACTCGAATAATTGATTTGCTTGCTCCCATTGGAAAAGGCCAGCGTGGACTTATTGTGGCGCAACCCAAAACGGGTAAAACCATGCTCATGCAGAAAATTGCTAATGCCATCACAACTAATGATCCTAAAATTCAGGTGATTGTTCTTCTTATTGATGAACGCCCGGAAGAAGTTACGGATATGTCAAGATCTGTGAATGCGCTTGTTATTGGTTCTACTTTTGATGAACCTGCCGAGAGGCATGTGCAGGTAAGTGAAATGGTTATCGAAAAAGCAAAGCGAATTGTGGAAAGCGGGGAAGATGTGGTTATTTTACTAGATTCTCTCACCCGTTTAGCTCGAGCCTATAATACCGTAATTCCACATAGTGGTAAAATTCTTACAGGTGGTGTAGATTCAAATGCACTTCATAAGCCTAAGCGATTTTTTGGTGCCGCACGTAATGTTGAAGAGGGTGGCAGCCTTACTATTATTTCAACTGCATTAATCGATACTGGAAGTCGAATGGATGAAGTTATTTTTGAAGAGTTCAAAGGAACTGGAAACCAGGAACTGGTCCTTGATAGATCGCTCAGTGATCGTCGTGTATATCCATCTATAGATATAAAACGATCAGGGACTCGACGGGAAGATAAACTTATGGGGCGAAAAGACCTTTCTCGAATTTGGCTCCTGCGTAAATTGTTAGATGAAATGACCAATGTAGAAGCAATGGAATTTCTTCTTGGAAAATTAAGCCATACCAAAAGTAATCGCGAATTTCTTGATTCAATGAGTACCTGATTTTAATATTATGTTAACTGAAAGAATAGGAAGAATTAGTCCCTCTGCTACCCTAGCCATGACAGCAAAAGCTGCAGAGCTTCGGGCTGCTGGAAAGCCTGTGATAAATCTAAGTGTAGGAGAACCTGATTTTCCCACACCTGAAAATATTCGTTTGGCAGGTAAGCGTGCTATTGATGAGGGTCATACTCGCTACACTCCTGGTGGTGGTACTCTGGAATTGAAAAAGGCTGTTGTGGAAAAACTGAGCCGAGATAATGATTTGCATTATGATACATCTCAAATACTCATTTCCTGCGGTGCAAAACATTCGCTTTACAATGCCTGCCAGGTACTTTTTCAATCTGGAGATGAAGTAATTATTTTCTCCCCTTACTGGGTGTCTTTTCCAGATTTTGTATCAGTAACCGGTGCAAAACCCGTATTTGTAATTACAGATCCAGCCCAACAATTTGAACCAGTTATGGATGATTTGAAGGCCAAAATAACCTCCCGAACGAAGGGCATTATTATTAATTCACCTTCTAATCCTACGGGTGGAGTGTGGAGTGATGAGGCTGTACTCAAAGTATTAGAAATCGCTGAAAAGGCCGATGCCTGGGTTTTTTCTGACGAATGCTACGAACAGTTAACCTATGATAGAACTTATATAAGTACAGCAATGTTGGGAGAAAACACCAAAAAAGTGTTAACTTTTCAATCTTGCTCAAAAACATATGCTATGACTGGATGGCGAATTGGGTATACTGCAGGCAATGAAACAGTGATTAAGGCTATGGAAAAATTACAGGGACAAAGTACTTCCTGCCCAAATTCTATTGCTCAGGTAGCTGCAATTGAAGCTCTTACAGGAGACCAGTCTGAGGTCGCTAAAATGCGTGATATATTTAAGAAACGTAGAGATTATATTGTGAACCGCTTGAATGAAATGAAGGATGTTCATTGTGGCACTCCTGGCGGCGCTTTTTATGTTTTCCCGGATTTTAGTTCGCTTATGGGCAGTAACAAAAAAATACAGTCCTCTAATGATTTATCCATGTATTTGCTGGAACAAAAGGCGGTGGTTACAGTAGCAGGAAAAGCGTTCGGAAGCGATGGAAATATACGTTTTTCTTATGCAGCCTCAGATGAGGACTTAAAACGTGCAATGGATTTACTAGAAGAAACACTGACAGAATTAGAATAAGGAGGAGAAAGGAATAAAATGAAAAAAGGAATACATCCAGAATATCAGTTAGCCAAGGTACACTGTGCCTGTGGAAATAATTTCGAAACACGTGCCACCATTGATAAAATAAATGTGGAAATTTGCAGCAACTGCCATCCCTATTTTACAGGAAAGCAGAATCTTGTAGATACTGCAGGACGAATCGAAAAATATATGGAAAAATATAACCTCACCGAGAGCGATTTAAAACAATAGCTGATAGAACATCTAAAAAAGCGGTTTCCGTCATTTTTAAGCGGGACCGCTTTTTATTTACTATGAAAAAAAGAATATTATATCATTTACGCCTGGTAATTAGTCAATCATCTATTCTTGTTGGCGGACAAGCCGTTATGGAAGGAGTTATGATGCGTGTACCCGGTGCATACGCAACTGCTGTGCGCGATCCTGATGGCAATATCCAAATAGATAGACACGATTTTAAATCTAAAGTTGATGCTTATCCCTTTTTAAAATTACCTTTATTGCGGGGGATAATAGGGCTGTTTGAGTCCCTAAAGATTGGATATTCTACATTACAATGGTCAGCTGAAATCAGTATACCGGAAGAAGAGGCCCGTAAAGAGACCAGCAAGTTTGTTGATGTACTGCTTACAATATTTTCATTAGCATTAGCTCTGGGTTTATTTTTTGTTGCTCCAATAGGGCTTACATCATGGCTTTTTGATAAAGATCAGGATGCTTTTATTTTTAATCTCATTTCAGGGATGTTTAGAGTAATATTTTTTATTACCTATCTGGTGCTTATTTCTCTTATGAAAGATGTACGCCGCCTTTTCCAATATCATGGTGCAGAACATAAAACCGTATATAATTTTGAATCTGGAAAAGAACTTAGTATCTCCAATGCACAACAGTTTCCCACCCAACACCCCCGTTGTGGTACCAGTTTTCTATTTATAATTATGCTTGTTGCTATTCTATCCTTTGCAATTTTAGATTCTGTTGTTCTGTTTTATGTAGAAGAATTAAAAATATGGATGCGCCTCATCTTTCATATCCCTTTTATTCCAATTGTAGCGGGACTGGGATATGAAGTATTAAAACTCACCGCCAAGCATCGCAGTAATATTTTCTTTCGTGCATTAGCTCAGCCTGGTTTATGGCTTCAAAATATAACCACCAAACAACCTGATGATGGACAGGTTGAAGTTGCACTGGAAGCATTAAAGGAAGCCTTTGGTGATAAACTATCTCAATATTCCAGTGGAGAAACTTATGTTGCCGAGGCGATTGGATGATTGATAAGCTGCAAACTGTACTTGCTCGCTACGATGAGTTGGCAGAACTCATGAACTTACCTGATGCTATGCAGGATATGAAAGCTTTTACAAAATTGGCAAGAGAGCATAGAAGTCTCACCGAATTAGTTGATGAATCAAAAAAATATATCATAACATTCAATCAGCTTAAGGATGATGAAGAAATACTCAATGGTGATGATCCCGAATTAAAAGAACTGGTGAAAGATGAAATTGGTGAACTTAGAAATATTTTAGGTTTACAGGAAGAAAAATTAAAAAATCTTCTCATACCCAATGACCCTGACGATGATAAAAATACAATTTTAGAAGTTCGTAGTGGAACCGGTGGTGATGAAGCAGCGCTCTTTGCGGGAAATCTTTACCGCATGTACCTGCGCTATGCAGAGCGCCAAGGCTGGAAAATGGAGGTTATGTCATTGAATGAAAATGAAGGCGGCGGTATCAAAGAAGCTGTAATTTCTCTCATTGGAGAAGGTGCTTATGGACTGCTAAAATTTGAATCAGGTGTGCATCGGGTACAACGAATTCCCGAAACTGAATCAAGCGGTAGAGTTCATACTAGTGCCGCCACAGTAGCAGTGCTTCCTGAAGCCGAAGATGTGGATATAGAAATAAATGAGTCTGATTTAAAAATTGATACCTACCGGGCATCAGGTGCTGGCGGACAGCATGTAAACAAAACCGAGTCCGCCATTCGCATCACCCATAACCCAACCGGATTGGTAGTAATCTGCCAGGATGAAACTTCCCAGCATAAAAACCGTGACAAAGCCCTGAAAGTTCTCCGCTCCCGCCTCTATGAAGTTGAAATGGAGAAACAAAACAAGGAACGTGCAAGCGCTCGCAAATCGATGGTTTCCACCGGCGACCGCAGTGCAAAAATACGCACCTATAATTTTCCTCAGGGTCGTGTAACAGACCACAGAATTAATCTGACCCTTTATAAACTAAACGAAATTATGGACGGCGACCTTACTGAGGTTATCGAAGCACTCAAATTAGAAGACCAGAAAGCCGCCATGGAAGCAGTGTAATTTCGTAGGGGTGCCCCTGAGCATCCTCCCGCATTTATTTTTAGTTTAATTTGGGAAGGACACCAATCTTACGCGATTGGTAAGCACAAGCCTTTCCTGCTTTTTTAAATTACTTTTCCCTTTACGGCTGAAATGCGCAGTATAAGCAGTATCAGGTTGCAATATATTTAGGGCTGAGATAGCTATTTCTGCTTCTTACCCCAACTATCTCTCAAGCCTACCGTTCGGTTAAAAACTATGTTTTCCTGAGCTGAATCGGCATCTAGGCAAAAGTACCCGTTCCGGAGAAATTGGTAATTGGTATTTGCCTTTGCCTTTTGAAGGCCGGGTTCTAATTTAGCCTGCGTATTTATAATGAGTGAGTCCGGATTAAGATGCTGTATAAAATCATCTCCATCTGCTTCGGGATTGTCAACATTAAATAGATGATTATACAATCGCACCTCCGCATCAACGGCATGTTGTACGGACACCCAGTGCAGGGTGCCACGAACTTTTCTGCCATCATCTGACCATCCACCCTTTGTTGCCGGATCATAGGTACAATGTATTTCAGTCACATCACCATTTTCACTTTTAATAAAATTAGTGCAGGTAATATAATAGGCATGTTTTAACCGGACCTCTCTGCCCGGTCCCAGGCGGAAAAACTTTTTAGGGGGATCTTCAATAAAATCAGACCGCTCAATATACAACTCTCGGGTAAATGGTAGTTTACGTTTACCTGCTGACTCATCTTCCGGATTATTGTCAGCGTCCAATTCTTCTACTTGTTCTTCTGGGTAATTGGTGATGATGACTTTAACAGGGTCTAATACTACCATCACTCGCAAGGCTCTTTTATTTAAATCGTCCCTGAGACAATGATCTAATAATGCAATATCAATGACACCATCACGTTTGGCTACACCGATGCGGGTGGCAAACTCACGAATTGATTCGGGAGTATATCCTCGCCGCCGCAGTCCGGAAATGGTGGGCATTCGCGGATCATCCCAACCCGCTACATGATGCTCATCAACAAGGCGTTTTAGTTTGCGCTTACTCATAATGGTATAATTTAAATTGAGCCGGGCAAATTCAATTTGCTGGGGATGATAGACCCCAAGCTGATCCAAAAACCAATCGTATAATGGGCGGTGGTCTTCAAATTCCAATGTGCAGATTGAATGGGTTATACCTTCAATGGAATCTTCCAGCCCATGAGCCCAGTCATACATGGGATAAATGCACCAAGTGTTTCCAGTACGGTGGTGGTCAGCATGCAGAATGCGGTAAATAACCGGATCCCGCATATTCAGGTTAGGATGTGCCATGTCAATTTTTGCCCGCAGTACTTTTTCACCATTGCCAAATTCTCCAGCTTTCATTTTGCCAAACAGGGTTATATTTTCTTCTATACTGCGATTTCGGTAAGGACTGTTGCTTCCAAGCTCTTTTAAAGTTCCGCGGGTATCACGAATTGTATCTGCGGACTGATCGTCCACATAGGCTTTACCGGCATTAATGAGTTGTTCTGCATACTCATAGAGTTGCTGAAAGTAATCGGATGCAAAATACAGGCGATCTTCCCAGTCAAAACCCAGCCATTTTACATCCTCAATTATGGATTCAACATACTCCTCTTCTTCCTTCACGGGATTGGTGTCGTCGAAACGGAGGTTGCACTTCCCATTCGGGTAATCTTCTGCAATACAAAAATTCAGGCATATTGATTTTGCATGACCAATATGAAGGTAGCCATTTGGTTCTGGGGGAAATCTTGTGTGCACCCTATTGTCATTTTTCCCCGATTCCAAATCTGAATCAATGATATCTCGAATAAAATTAGATTGCTGTTCGTTATCTGTCATTATTTTTAATAATTATACCATGAAATATCAAACACTAACTATGAGATATCAAGGTAAAAGTGGTTTCTAAATATGCAATTTTATCCTATTTACTGCAGTATCTACGCCCAAAATATCAATGAGCAGGGATATATCTGGCCCATGGGGAGAGCCAAACAATGCCAGTCGTAATGGTGCGTAAAGGTCCTTTCCTTTTACACCGGTGGCTTCTGCAGTTTCATTCACAAATGATTTTATCTCTGCCTCTGTCCATTTTAATTGTCCCGATAATTTTTCAGAGAAATATGTCAATACTTTTTGTGAAGAATCATTTTTTAAAAGATTTTCATCCTCACCTGAAAATTTTAATTCGGTATAAAAAGGAGTGGAATGTTCTATCATTTCGTGGATTGTATCTGCCCGCTTTCGTGCATTTTCAATAACAGCATTAAATTTTCTAACATCTGTAGTTTCCAATCCTGCAGATTTAAAAACAGGTGCTGCATAATTCATAATGGTTTCAATAGGCAGATTTTTTAAATACTGACCATTCATCCATTTTAATTTTTCAATATCAAACACCGCCCCGGATTTATTAATCCGCTTAATGGAAAATTCTTTTTCCAGATCTGATAGGCTGAAAAGTTCTTGCTCGTTTTTGGGGTGCCAACCTAATAGGGCAACAAAATTAATAAGTGTTTCAGGCAGATAACCCTTTTTCAAATAGTCTTCAACGGCTACATCTCCCTGCCGTTTTGAGAGCTTACTTTTATCCGGGTTTAATAATAAAGGAAGATGAATAAACTTTGGCTGTTTCCAATTGAAAAATTGATACAATAAAACATGTTTAGGTGTCGATGGCAGCCATTCTTCTCCCCGCAATACATGGGTGATCCCCATTAAATGATCATCCACAACATTGGCAAAATGATAGGTGGGAAATCCATCAGACTTAATTAAAACTTGATCATCTAGTTCTTCGCAGCGAATAGCAACACGCTCCCGCACCACATCAAAAAAAACTACTTCTTCCTCATTCGGTACCTTCATTCGAATTACATGTGGTTCTGTTTCCATCCCTTTCCGCGCTTCTGCTGCATCTAATTTAAGACAATGGCGATCATACTTGATGGTGTGTTTGGCTTCTGATTGTTTTTTTCGTGTTTCTTCCAATTTTTCCACCGGACAGAAACAGGGGTAGGCATCACCGCTATCAAGCAGACGCTTAATATGTTCATTATAAATTGAGATTCGTTCAGACTGAAAATAGGGTCCACAATCTCCTCCTTGAGTTGGACCCTCATCAAAGTGAATCTGTAATGCTTCCAATGTAGATATCAGATTTTCAACAGCATTTTCTACTTTTCGAGATTGGTCTGTGTCCTCAATACGAAGGACAATTCTGCCTCCCACTTTTTTAGCATAGAGGTAATTAAATAGTGCTGTACGAAGTCCCCCAACATGCAGATGCCCGGTAGGGCTGGGGGCAAATCTAACTTTAGCTTCCATTGGAAATAAGAACTACTGCTGCTGCCGCAATTCCCTCACCTTTACCAATATAGCCTAATGTATCCGTAGTGGTAGCCTTTACAGATATCTGGTCTAAATCTGTAGAAAGAATTTGAGCTATATTTTTTCGCATTTCCAATATATGGGGGGCTAATGCAGGTTTTTGAAGAATTATTACAGAATCAATATTGTCAACTGCATAACCTTTTTCTTTTATTTGTTTAAAAGCATATTCTAAGAAATTTCTGCTGTCTGTATCTTTCCAGCGGACATCGGAAGAGGGGAAATGCATACCAATGTCGCCCAGAGCTAATGAGCCTAACAGGGCATCCACAATTGCATGGAATAGCACATCACCATCACTATGACCTTTAGAACCTTTAGGATAAGGAATAGAAACCCCTCCGATTATAAGAGGGGTTCCCGCCTCAAGCTGGTGCACATCAAAACCATTTCCTATGCGTGTAGGCAATGTAAAGAATTATCCTTTCAGGAAGCTTTAAATAATAATCATGGAATCACCATAAGAATAAAATCTGTATTTATTCTTAATAGCTTCTTTATAGGCCTTCAAAATGAAATCCTTTTTCGCAAAAGCTGCTGTTAGCATCATCAGCGTAGATTTTGGCTGGTGCAAATTGGTAATGAATTTATCACACATTTTAAATTCATAAGGTGGATAGATAAATTTATCTGTCCATCCTCTTCTGGCTGTTATTTGAAAACCTGATACAACCACTGTCTCCAATGCTCGCGCTGTAGACGTTCCTACAACACCTACTAATTTTTTGTGTGATTTGGCTTTATTAATAATTTCAGCTGTTTCCGGAGGAACATGAAAGTATTCTGAATCCATTTGGTGTCTGGTTAAATCCTCAACCATTATGGGGCGAAATGTTCCTAACCCAATATGGAGAGTAACATAAGCTAATTTAACACCCTTTTTTTCCATTTTATTCAATATTGCTTTTGTAAAATGAATCCCGGCAGTGGGCGCCGCAACCGACCCCCGCTCAGAAGCATAAACTGTTTGGTAATATATTTTGTCTGATGGAATAGATTCGCGATCAATATAGGGCGGCAGGGGTGAATGTCCTACTTTTTCGATGAAAGGATAGAGTGATGCTGCATCAGTTTCAAATCGTAATACCCGTCCGCCGGACACTGTATTATCAATTACATCACAGAATATTTTTTTACTGAACCAGAGCTTATTCCCAATACGGACTTTCCGCGCAGGCTTTACCATGGCTTCCCATAAATCATCTGCCAGCTCCCGCAGCAAAAACACCTCTACTCTTGCATCTGACTTATCCTTATTGGCATACAATCTTGCGGGATATACACGGGTGTTATTCATTACCAATACATCACCCTTATTAAAATAATCAACTATATCTTTAAACTGACGATGTTCAATGGTTTGTTCCGCTCGATTTAATACCATCAGTTTACATGTGTCTCTTTTTTTCAGGGGATCCTTGGCAACAAGTTTTTCTGGAACTTCTAATTCAAACTCTGATAATCTTGGTGGTTTTTCTACAGACCCAAAAAACATACTCTTCCTTTCATTTAAAATAATTTAACTTGATCATTTTCATCCGGTATTTCAACATCCAGATAGGTAAAGGTTTTAGCTAAAGCTTTTCTACCTCTGGATGTTCTTTGGATAAACCCTTCTTTAATGAGATAGGGCTCATAAACTTCTTCAATTGTTCTGGCATCTTCAGAAATTGCCACACCCAGCGATTCCAATCCAACGGGACCTCCATTGAATTTTTCAACCAGAGCTGTGAGAATTCTCCTATCCATATCATCTAATCCATTTTCATCAATTCCCAACCTGTTTAAAGATGATTTGGCTACATCTAAATTGATAACACCGTCAGATTTAATTTGTGCAAAATCTCGAGCACGGCGCAATATACGATTTGCAATACGTGGTGTCCCCCGGCTGCGACGTGCAATTTCTACGGCGCCGGCTTCATGTATTTCAATATCTAATATTTTTGAAGATCGGGTAATAATTTCCAATAAATCTTCATCTTCATAAAAATCCAACCGCAGTACCACCCCAAATCGATCCCGCATGGGTGAGGTGAGATTTCCAAGCCGAGTGGTTGCCCCAACTAGTGTAAATGGATTCAAATTTAGCTGAACAGATCGCGCACTGGGTCCTTTGTCCAGCATAATGTCAATGGTAAAATCTTCCATGGCGGAATAGAGATACTCCTCTACTACGGTGGGAAGACGATGAATTTCATCTATAAAAAATACATCCTGTTTTGAGAAATTGGTTAAAATGCCTGCCAAGTCTCCAGGTCGGTCCATCACCGGTCCCGAAGAAACCTTTATGTTTACGTTCATTTCCCTGGCGATGATACCAGCCAAAGTCGTTTTCCCAAGTCCCGGAGGTCCAAACAACAGCACATGATCTAAAGCCTCATCTCTTTGAGATGCCGCTTCAATATATACCTTTAAATTTTCCACTGTTTCCTGCTGCCCAATAAAGTCGTCAAAACAGCTTGGACGTAAAGTTTGCTCGACTAATACGTCTTCTTCAAATTTATCTGGCGATGTGATTTGATCGGTGTCTTTGTAGGATTCTATCATAATGCCTAGCCTGTAATTTACAAAAATTTAAACCCTGGTGGTTAGTATTGAATTAAGTTATAAAATAGTTTTTTAAATTTTGGCCTTAATTATTCAGGGTATACTCGATAATCTTTTGGGCAATTCTATCTTTGCGGTCTTTTTTTAATTCAATTTGATTCCCAGATTTACTGAAAATTGTAACACGATTGGTTGAAGATTCAAAGCCGGCCCCCTCTTCATTTGCATAATTGAGAACAATAAAATCAACTCCCTTTTCCACCAATTTCCTCTGTGCTTCAGATTCTCCATCATGGGTTTCCAAAGCAAAGGCGATGACTTTCCCTTTTGTTTTCCCTTTAATAGATTTTAGAATATCAAGTGCCGGTTTGAGTTCAATGGATTTATTTTCACTGTTTCGTTTTATCTTTTGATCTGCAGGGTTTACAGGGGAATAATCTGCAACAGCAGCTACCATAAACAGATGGTCAGCATCATTGCAATTTGCCTGTACGGAAACGGCCATTTCTTTTGCTGTTTCCACATAAATCATTTCAATTTCCGGGATTGGTGGAAGTGATACGGGACCAGAAATTAAGATTACCGATGCACCCATATCTCTCACTTTTTCAGCCAGGGCGTATCCCATTTTACCACTGGAGCGGTTTGAAATAAAGCGCACTGGGTCGATAGCTTCTCGGGTTGGGCCTGCAGTAACCAATACTTTCTTTCCCGCTAAGGGCAGGGGCATCTCAAATAAATTACGAATACCATTCATGATGTCAATAATTTTCGGCAGTCGCCCTTCGCCCTCATGCAGGCTGGCAAGCTGACCTTCTTCAGGATCTAAAACCATACAGCCTTTTTTTCGCAGTTTTTCCACCGCTTCCATGGTAGCGGGATTTTGCCACATGCGGAAATTCATAGCCGGGGCAAACAGTGTTGGCTGCTCACAGACGGAAAGTGTTGTGCTTACCACATCATCTGCCACACCATTGGCTGTTTTACAGATGGTATTTGCCGTTGCAGGAACTACCACAATGGCATCCAATTCCATGGCCATTTCAATATGTTCAAGTCCTGCTTTGGGCGTATCGGGAAAAATTTCGGTGATAACTTCATTATTAGTGAGAGCTGCAAAGGTTGCCTTGCCAACAAATTCCAATGCAGATTTGGACATCATCACCTGTACATTGGCGCCTTCCTTCCTGAGCAGGCGCACTACCTCACAAGCCTTATAAGCTGCTATTGAGCCCGTTACTATTATGAGTATGTTTTTATTTTTCATTATTTAATAGTTTTTACCGCAGAGCTCGCAAAGAAGGTGAAAAGGATTTGCAAATATTTTTCTCTACGGTTTCTCAGCGCTCTTTGCGGTTTATTGCTTTTAATTTTTTATACACAGCATCAACCCATCCCGGATGGGCAACAATGTATTAAATACCCTTGCATCATTTTGGATAAACTCTCCCGTTTTTCTCAGAGCTTTGGCATCTTCATCCTGTGGATCCAGCACATCGCCACCCCAGAGCATATTATCTAAAACTATTACTCCGCCACACCTTATCAGGGTGATACAACGTGAATAATACTCCAGATAATTGGACTTATCCGCATCAATGAATGCTAAATCAAAACTCCCGGATTTCATCTGCTCAAGACTTTCTAAGGCTGGTCCCCTATGAATAGTAATTTTGCTTCCATGTTTCGATCGATCAAAAAATGATTGAGCCGTTCGGGCATGTTTGTCCATAAGCTCACAGGTATGAACCTCTCCATTTACAGGTAGTGCTTCAGCCATTTTTAGAGCGCTATAGCCGGTAAAAGTTCCTACTTCAACTATGTATTGGGCTTGTATCATTTTAATAGCAGACTGCAGAAAATTCCCCACCAATTGCCCACTAATCATTTGGGGAACATCTTCATTATCCCAAGTATATTTTTCTAATTCAGTTAGTAATTCTGAGTCAGCACTGGATTGGTCTTTACAATAATCCAGCATTTTTTCTCTTTTTAATTCAGCTATTGGCAAGTAATTCCTTCAACTTTCCTGATTGATTTAATTGCAGCAGCTTATCAAATCCGCCGATAAATGCACCATTAATTACAATTTGAGGTACAGAATGGTTGCCTGTGATATTCACCAGTTCTTCTCGGCTGATCCCTTGTTCTTCAATGTTGATTTCTTCGTATAACAAACCCATGTCATCCAGCACTTTTTTTGCTGCAATGCAAGACCCTCACCAGTTTGTAGAATATATTTTAATCATTTTTCCTCATTAATAATGGGTAGTAATTTAAACCATTCAATATTGTGAAAAGTAATTCTAAACTATAATAATAATGGAGATCCAAATGATAAAAGTTGGAGATAAAGCGCCAGATTTTACTCTATTAGATGCCGATAATAATTCTGTGTCATTATCAGATTTTACAGGGGAAAAAGTTGTTCTATGGTTTTATCCCAAAGCCAGTACTCCCGGCTGAACAGTTGAAGGCAAGGGATTCCGGGATGAATTCCAAAATTATGAAGATCAGAACATTCAGATTCTTGGTTGTTCAGCAGATCCCCCAGCTAAACAGAAAAAGTTTGCTGATAAACAGGGGTTTCCATATCCACTATTAAGCGATGAAAGTCGTGATATGCTGAAAGCTTACGGTGTGTGGGGTAAAAAGAAATTTTTGGGCAGAGAATATATGGGAATTTCCCGTGTAACCATCATTATTGATGAAAAGGGTCTTGTTGAAAATGTGTATGAAAAAGTTTCTGTGAAATCTCACGCCAAGGATATTTTAAACGATTTTGCATAATTACATGTTTTATATGTAAATTACATTTTGTAATGATTAAATATATTCAAATTGGGTTGGTTTTTATTACCTTTGTCTTCACAATTGACCTGAAGAACGAAGACGTCTATGACAATAGTTGGGCATTAATTGTAGGTATCAATGACTATGAACATGTTCCTGGACTTAACTATGCCGTTGAAGATGCTTTGGCCATTAAAAATATGCTTATAAATGTTTATGGATTTCCCCGAACAAATGTGCGGGTACTAACCAATAGCGAAGCTACGCAGTCCAATATAAAAAGAGAACTCAGTGCTTTGGTGAAATCAGCAGGATCAAACGATCGGGTTGTGTTCTATTTTGCAGGGCATGGTGAAACTGAAACCCTGGGCATTGAAGGGGGTGACATGGGGTTTTTAATCCCCGCTGATGGAGATGTAGAAGATCTCTACTTTACGGCTATCCCTATGGATGAACTCAGACGAATTTCCAATTGGTCAAAGGCTAAGCATATGCTCTTTTTAGTGGATGCCTGTTATGGTGGGTTGGCAGCCATGAATACACGATCCCTCACCACCAATACGCCCAATTATATTGATAAAATAACAAAAGATATTTCCCGTCAAATTATTACGGCAGGAGGAAAAAATGAACAGGTAGTGGAAAAAGATGAATGGCAACATAGCGCCTTTACTAAAAACCTCCTTTCTGGACTAGAAGAAAAACGAGCGGACTACAATGATGATGGTATTATTACCGGTACGGAGATTGGAATGTACGTTCAGGAAAAAGTAAGCCTGGATACTGATAATTTTCAGACGCCTCAAACTCGAAGATTTACTACACATGAGGGAGAAATAATATTTATTACTAAGAAGGATGCTGGTAAATCAAGCGCACGGTCAACTTCAGAATCATTATCGGTGGAAGAGCAACTTCAGGCATTATTGCTTATGATGAACCAGCAAAACCAACCCCAAGCAACTGCTCAATCGAATCAACGGGTTATTAAACCTGGCTCAATTGGGTTGTATGCAAGAAATCCAACGCAAGAGCTTATGGTAGAGAGCATATTTTTTCGTCCTTCAGGTTTAGCTTACAAAGGAAAATTCAAACTCAGTATTGGTGCGGCAGATGATCTTAGTTGGAGCCGTACTGTCATCATTGAAATAGATGATGTATTGATAATCCCTGGCGAAACCCTCACCGGCATTTATAATTATGATACAGGAAATGTAGATTGACACTTTAATGTTTCAAAAATTCCTTCCCTCAATTTTCACTTTCCTATTTTTCTTTTCTTTCGGTTTTTCCTTCGATGGTGATATGTACGACTTTTATCTCCCCAATGGCTTAAAAGTTATACTCATGGAAAAGCATGCTGCGCCCAGAGTCGCGGTGGGTGTTTACTATAATGTAGGGTCTCATGATGAACCAAGTGGTCAAAAAGGGATTACTCGCCTCATTTCAAGGATGATGCTTGAAGGAACAGAAAAATACCCAAAAAGTGAATTTGATAAAATAAAAACTGAGTTAAAAGCACTCTTTTGGAGTGGGGTTAATTCAGATCGTTCATATTTTTCAACTGAAATCCCCATTGAAGAAATTGAGTTTGCAATTAATTTTGAATCTGATCGAATGCAGAATATAATGATTACAGATAGCCTTTTAGAAAAAACTAAAACTAAATTAAAATCAAGATATGAAACTTGGAGAAATAGAAATCCGTTTGATGTAGGATTTACTGATCTTTTTAAGGAAATGATACCAAAAGGTCACCCCTATAAAACAACGCCTTGGGGAATTACAGAACAAATTGATACTTTATCTTTGTCAACCTGTCAAAATTACTACAGTACCTATTTTTCACCTAATAACGCTGTATTGGTAGTAGTGGGAGATTTTGTTCCCGCAGACGCCACCACTTTAATATACAAACATTTTAGTTCACTAATTCCAACGGATCATATACCAAGTGATCCCGTTTTATCGCTTAATGAAATCCCAAATAAAAAATTCGAAAAAAATATTGATTTCCCGCGAGAACCTTTATATTTCAATTTTACAGGATTGAACTTTTATTTACCTTCTGCAAGAAATGATGATGTGATTATTTTAGAACATATTGCCGATATTTTGGAAAGGGACTCGAGTAGGCCGGGTAATATTTTTAAAAAATATACAAAAAATAGACGATTAATGCTTCGGGCTCAAATTTGGACTACAACGAGACTTGGATTTTCAATGTTTCATTTTATTGGAATGAATATATTTAGAGATGGATCTTTACATAAAATAAGGAAGAGTATTTTAAAAACATTTAAAGATATTGGCGAGAATGGAATTGATGAAAAATTATTACATAATCAAAAGAAACATAATTTATTAGAGAGTTATAGAGATGGTTATAATTATAACTGGTTGGCCTGGCAATTGGGAATAAGTGAAATAGTTTATGGCGATTACAAAGTTTACAACCGAAAAATAGAAATATTAAATAATTTAACTAATGAAGATATTAAAAGAATTGTAAAAAAATATTTACACTCAGATAATTTGGCAACTTATAAATTGACAGCCAACAAAAAAACCTGGTTTACTCCCTTTGTATCATTTTTAGCAAACCAAATTGTGTTCAGATTCTGGGATCCCACGCATTAATCTATGAAATGTTCTTACAGAAATATTATTACTTTAATATATAGTACTATTCTATCTAGCATTTTATGCGCAGATGATGGTTTGCTACAACTACCTAATATAGAGGAATATACTTTAAGAAATGGAATGAGGGTTTTATTCTCACAAAATTATGATTATCCTACGGTTTATTGTCATGTATATATTAATTGTGGAACACTTGATGATCCACAAAATGGAGGCAGATTAGCTGAAATGGTTGAAAATAAAATTACAGAAGCAACCGCTAAATATCCAAAGGAGGGAGAAATATTAGAAAAAATGCAATCATTTGGAGATGATGGCGGAAGGTTTGATCATAAGTTTATAAATGACTACAGTTTAGAAATTGGGAGTTATTTTTTAAAGGAAGATACTAAGCCGGCATTAGAGCTGTATGCTGATATATTGCAGCACCCACTATATTCTACAAAAGATAAATTTTGGATTAAATTGGCATTGCCCTTTATTCCTAAAAAAAATAACTATAATAAATGGGCTCTAACGTCACTACACCTCAATCATTTATATGCAAATATAAAAAGTAGTCGTGATCCAAAATTTTATATCAAGTTTAACACAAGCGATATGAAAAATTGGCATAACGAATATATACGTCCTGAAAATACAACGCTTATGATAACCGGTGATGTGAATTTTTTATATATAAAAAAAATAATCGAGAATTATTTTGGCGATTGGACCCCCACAAAACAAAGTCCAGAAAGAGCAAAATATAATATTAATATTAATGATAAGTCAAATATTAAGGTTAGATTTGTGAACACTGATTTTTTAGATGCAGAAATAAGAATTATGCTAAGGTCCGCATCTAATGAAGATGAATGGTATTTATCATCCGAACTTGCAAAAACAGTTTTTAATCCGGGTAGCTCAATCGGGCGGCTCAACGCAATACATCAGGAACTGGATAATTATGGTACGATTGGTCAACAGGCTAGTAATTCAGCCAGACTTTCATGGACAAAAATTGAAGGAAAGATTAAATATAATAATTTGCAAAATTTTTATGATTTAATTATTTCCGAGTTTAAAAGCTTATCAAATAATTCAATAAATGAGGGTGAATTAGAAAGTGCCAAAAAAATAATATCAAACAACATAAAATACAAACTAAATAAACCAAAAGATTTCACACATTTTATTCAAAGTGAGTATAATGTAAATGGATACAGTTTGGAAAAAATTAAGGGTGGATTGAAAAAATTAAATGAGGTCAGTTTAGATGCTGTAAATAATGCAGCAGCAAGAATTTATAATCCCAAAAATTTTATTTTACTTGTCATGGGGAATCAAGACTCCTGTGCTACATTTTTAGAACAATTTGAAGATGTTGAGTATTATGAACATACTGAAGAATTAAGATAAATTCCTTTCAATCCTTTTAGAGGGTAATATTTATCATTTAAATGAACCCTTTCTAAAAAATATCTGACACATTCAAACAGGGAGAAATAACCTTGTCCCCATCAAAAACCTCCCTTGCGGCTTATGATAAGTATTACCTTGCCACCCTGAGCCAGGCTTAATGCAGCGCTAATTTTTCCTTTACTATTTCCTTTGCCTTTTTAACAGGTATCCGCTCTTGTTTCATAGTATCCCTGTCCCGGATAGTAACTGTACCGTCCTCCTTGGTCTGGCCGTCAATTGTAAGACAGTAAGGCGTGCCCGCCTCATCATGACGGCGGTAGCGTTTGCCTATGGAATGCTGTTCATCATAGCGGGCATTGATTCCAGCTTTAAAAAATCCGCTCACCATTTCCCTGGCAATTTCTGGTAAGCCTTCTTTTTTTACCAGAGGTAGTACTGCAACTTTGATTGGGGCCAGTCTGGGATGAAGTTTCATCACCACTCGGGTACTATCTTCTCCATCTGCATTTGGCACAGTTTCTTCATGATAGGCATCTAGGAGATACACCAATAGTCCACGAGTAACCCCCGCAGCGGGTTCAATGACATAGGGCGTATATCGCCAGCCATTTTTACCGGTATCCGGGTCTTGTTTCTGCTGGTCAAAATAACTCAGTTTGGCGCCAGAATGTTCAGCATGTTTTTTTAAATCATAATCGGTGCGGCTTGCTACACCCTCAAGCTCATCAAAACCCCAGGGATATTCATACTCAATATCATAACAGGCTTCGGCATAGTGAGCCAGTTCATCTTTTTCATGAGCCCGATATCTGAATTTGCTCGGATCATTTGCAAAGCTTTGCCACCATTCCATTCTTTTATCACGCCAGTAGTCCAACCATTCTTTCTGGGTGCCCGGTTCTACGAAAAATTCCATTTCCATTTGTTCAAACTCACAGGAACGAAAGATGAAATGCTCAACCGTAACTTCATTTCTGAAACTCTTTCCCATTTGAGCAATGCCGAAAGGAACTTTCATGCTCATGGATTGCTGACAGTTTAAAAACTGGACAAACATGGCTTGGGCAGTTTCAGGCCGGAGATACACTGCTGATTTTTTTACTATTTCCTCTATGCCCGTCCTCAGTTCCTTCCCATCTAATTCTTTGTTTTTTTCAACATAAGAGGTAATATCTCCCAACACATCAATTGGACCAATGTGGGTGCGGAACATTAAATTGAATTGGCGCTCATCACTGAGAAATGGGCTTCCAAAAGTGGGACTTACATATCCCCGATATGGAAAAGTTTCAGTGGGTTTGTCCCTACCATCAGGGAAAAATCCCATGGTATTTTCATCAATTACTTTCATGCCGTACAGCGTCTTTCCATTGCGCTTCAATTCAATATTGAAGCGTTTTTGTATGGCTTCTACATAATTTTTTGCCTGACCCTTATCGGCACAGGTAATGGGTAGTTCATCCCCTGCCACTGGTCTAGGTGCTTTATCCGCTCTAAATCGTTCCTTACTAATGAGACAATCTACTAAGGGGTCTGAAAATCCCGCTAAATGCCCGGAAGCATGCCATACTTTTGTATGCATAATGATAGAGGCATCAATACCAATTACATCTTCACGCTCATGCACCATTGAGCGCCACCATTCATTCATAATATTACGCTTCAGTTCAACACCAAGCGGACCATAATCATAAGCCGATTTCAGTCCTCCATAAATTTCACTGCTTTGGAATACAAATCCCCTCTGTTTGGACAAAGAGATTACTTTTTCCATTAAAGAACTGGAATTATTTTCAGCCATTTAAATCCTTTTTAAATACTTAATAATTATTTGAAAAAATATGTGTGAAAGTTAAGGTAATATGGATGTGGACGCCAACGGCTTGTGATCCAATTTATGAACTACCTTTGTTTTTTAAACGAGCGTTTTTTTGCGGGTCCTCTTGCTTTTTTATCGGCGATAAGCTGTACGGCAATATCTAGTGTAACATCATCAGATGGTGTTGTTTTGGGGAGGGTGGCATTGATTTTCCCATCGGTTACATAGGCGCCATACCTGCCATCTTTTATTTCAATTGCCATTTGTGTTTTGGGATCTATACCCAATTCTTTAATAACCCTGGTACCCGATTTTGATTTCTCCGTAGCCAAAATTTCAACCGCCCTATTAAGGGTCAAATCAAGAATGCTGTCTGGAGCCGTAACGCTTCGGGTCGTTTTTCCACAGCGAATGTAGGGCCCATACCTGCCAATATCAGATTTGACAACATCGCCGCTCTCAGGATGTTTACCTAAATCTTTGGGCAGTTCAATTAAATTTAGAGCGATCTCCGGGGTTACTTCTGCCAAGGTCATCCCCGGCAATAAAGATTTCATTTTATCACCGCATTGAACATAGGGTCCAAAGCGACCATCTTTTAATAGGACTGGTTCTTTCGATTTGGGATGGTTGCATAGTTCTTTGGGTCCTTCTGCCTTTTCCTTTAAGACTTTTTCAGCTGCAGCAAAATTGAGCTCACTGGGAATAGATTCTTCAGATAGAGTAGTATTGGTTTCTCCATCTTGAAGATAGACTCCATAGCGGCCAATTTTAACAGAAATATCCTTTCCAGAATCATTTTTTAAATCCAATATGGTACGGGAACGGTCTTTGTCAAATTCACTTTCCAATAAAGAATGTAATCCAGGAGCCCCATTTTTTCCATTATAGAAATGATCCAGAAAATCTTCTGATTTCATTTCATTACGAGATATGGCATCCAATGTATCTTCTAAATCAGCAGTGAATTGGAGGTTCACCAAATCCTTAAAATAACGCTCTAAAAATTGTACCACAGCATAGGCGGTAAATGTGGGGATCAAGGCGCCACCTACTTTTCTCACATAACCCCGTTTCTGGATATTGCCCATAATTGCAGCATAGGTGGAGGGCCTTCCAATCCCTAAAGCTTCCAATTCTTGTACTAATGATGCCTCAGTATAGCGAGGTGCTGGTTTCGTAAAATGCTGGTTAGGTTCAAATGATTTTCCAATTAATGTTTGGCCTGCAGTCATTGATGGTATCAGGGATTCTTTATCGTCTCGATCCTTTTTTGGATCATCAATATCTTCCACATAGACTTTCAAAAATCCGGGAAATTCAATAACTTTTCCGTTGGCAGTGAATCTGCTCTTACCATCTGTAATATCCACAGCAGTCTTTTGCAGCTTCGCAGATTTCATCTGGCTGGCAAGGGTGCGCTTCCAGATCATATTGTATAATTTGTATTCAGCTGTATCTACCTGCCCTTTTATTTCGTCAGGAGATTTAAAAACCGCTCCCGCAGGCCGGATTGCCTCATGAGCCTCCTGGGCATTTTTCACCTTACTTTTATACATGCGGGGTTTATCCGGCAGGTATTCTTTTCCAAATAAAGACTCAATAGCGTTTCGCGATCCAATAATGGCTTCCTGAGAAAGGCTCACCGAATCAGTACGCATATAAGTGATGAAACCTTCCTCATAGAGTTTTTGTGCGTTCCGCATTACCTGCTGTGAGGACATGTGCAGTTTCCTGATTCCTTCCTGCTGCAGTGTGGATGTTATAAAGGGTGCGTATGGATTTTGAGTGGCGGGTTTTTGTTCTACCCTTGCAACCTTCCACTGAGCGCTGACAAACTGTGTTGCCAACTCCTCTGCTCTGGATTTATCTAATGCAATAACATCTTCTTTTATTAAGGCACCTGTGTCTTTATTAAAATCCTTGCCGATGGCAATTTTTTGGGAATCGAATTCTCTTAATCCGGCTTCAAAAATTTCTCCGTTCGCAACAAACTCGGCGGTAATGCTCCAATATTCAGCTTCGGTAAATCTGGTCCGCTCCTTTTCCCTGTCCACTATAATTTTCACGGCAGGACTTTGTACTCTGCCGGCTGATAATCCACCCTTAACATTGTACCAGAGCTTTTCAGATACCTGGTAACCCCAGAGCCTGTCTAGAATCCGCCTGGCTTCCTGAGCGCTCACCAGTGCCTGATCTATATCCCGGGTATGGTTGAATGATTCCTGGATGGCCGTTTTGGTTATCTCATGAAAGGCCAGCCGTTTAACTGGTATCTTAGGTTTTAACAGCTCCAGTAGATGCCAGGCAATAGCCTCGCCTTCACGATCAGGATCGGTTGCTAAATAAAGGATCTCGGCATTCTTGATCAGCTTTTTCAACTGCGTAATGACTTTAGTTTTATCCTGGGAAACTACATAGGTGGGCTTGAATCCATTTTCAACGTCCACGCCCAATTCGTTTTTAGGGAGGTCCCGGATGTGTCCCACCGAGGCTTCAATCTGGTAGCCGTCCCCCAGAAATCGTTTCAGTGTTTTCGCTTTTGAAGGCGATTCAACTATGATTAAATTATGTAAATCTGATCCCATATATATAAAACTTACATCCAAGAACAATGTATAAAGCAAATGGAATTTTTATTTATTTTATTAAATATTTGCGTAATTTTAGCCATGCAATATAATGGTACACTTCTGAAAATGGAAACCAAGTTGGCAAATCCGGTGGAATACGAACTGCCCATTGGTGATGAGTTGGTTTACATGAACAATCTCATTGGTAAGTACATTGCTTTCAAGTGGCTGAAAGAAATCTATTGCGTTGCCTGCGGACGAAAAACAAATAAGTCATTTTCCCAGGGCTTTTGTTATCCCTGTTTTCTGAATGCACCAGAAACCTCAGAATGTATCTTCAGGCCGGAACTCTGCCAGGCACAGGATGGCATTGCCCGTGATATGGACTGGGCAGAGCACCATTGTCTGCAGAATCATTTTGTGTATCTGGCGATCTCCAGCGGAGTAAAGGTGGGCGTTACCCGCTCAGGGCAAATACCCGCGCGTTGGATTGACCAGGGCGCTTGGCAGGCAATTAAACTGGCACAAACACCCAACCGCTACACCGCCGGTCTTATTGAAGTTGCATTGAAAGCCTATATCTCCGACCGCACAAATTGGCAACGCATGCTGAAAAATCAGCTCATTGAAGGGGTGGATTTAAAAGAAAAGAAAAAAGAAATGATAGCACATCTTTCTCCGGAATTACAGGATTATGAAAGCGGGGAAAATGAAATTACGGAAATTAATTACCCAGTAAATGAATACCCTGAAAAAGTGAAAAGCCTCAGCTTCGATAAACTGGAAGAAATTTTCGGACGCCTCTGGGGCATTAAGGGACAGTACTTAATTTTTGACGATGGTACTGTTTTGAATGTACGCAAACATACGGGGTATTTGGTAGAGCTGGAAGTGTAATAAGTAATTAGTTTACCCTTTTTAATACATTTGTAAGAATTGAAAATTACAGCCCATAAATTCACCCTGAAAACAGCTAATTGAAAGTAATTATATCATCATTACCCAATAACTCCTGGTGGGGAAAAGGAACACCTCAATATGAGGATAACCCCGCTATGGTAGAGGGAACCATACCGAATCAGTTATTGCTGGAAAGCGAGTGGAATGCTCTGCGTCAAATGCTTAAAGAAACATATGATGATTTGGATATTATTCCATTCCCCTCAAAATTAGATGATTTAAATTCGGATAGTTGGAAACATGATTTTATATTTGTGCGTGACCTGTTTGTGAGCAATCAAAACGGTGATGTTGTTGTTGCACGATTTAGGGAAAAAGAGCGTCAGGCTGAAGAAGAAATAATTGAGGAATGGTTAATGCAGCAAGATGTTAAAGTTCATAAACTACCCTTTGATAAGAATTATTTTGTGGAAGGTGGGGAATTTTATTTCTGTCCACAAGAAAACATTCTCTTTGCAGGGACTGGTCGAAATAATACCATTGGAAATACAAAAACGGCTGAATTATTGAATGTAGGGGAGCTTGTAGAAATGAGCACAGAAGCTTTTCATTTGGATACGGTGTTTACTCCCGTATTGAATAAACAAAATGAACTTTGTCTCGTTATTGTCTGTACACAACTCCTTGAATATGAATCGTTACAAAGATTGCAAACTTTTACGAAGACCAAAGGGATACAGCTACTTGACATCCCCCTGGAAGAGACAATTGGATTGGGAACTCAATTAGGTAGTTTTGCAGCGAACTGTTTGCCATTACCGGGAATTTTATTGGGATCATCCGCCTTTGTTTCGGAGTCAGTGAATTTGGCATTGGCAGAACATAATATTACCCATTCCATTGTACCCCTTACACAATTTCGCCTGAGCGGTGGATCTGTTCATTGCTTAACCAATGAACTTTAGTTTATATTATTATAAATAAATTTCCCAGCTACCATAGTTCCCAGGATTTTCGTTTTTAATATGTCACTTTCTTTACAATTGGTAATATTCTGAGATAAAAAAGTTAGGTCTGCATCAAATCCTGGCCTGATTTTACCTCGGCGATGTTCTGCAAATTCCCCGTAAGCTGCCCAGGTTGTAAACATCCTCAGGGCATCCATCCTATTTACAGTTTCTTGTTTCTGCCAACCTCCATTCCGTTGATGGTTGTGATCTTGCCGAGTTACAGCAGCATAATATTCAAATATTGGATTACCCTCTTCAATGGGACAGTCCGAGCCACCGGGGATTTGACAGCCTGAATCAATAAACGACTGCCAGCGGGAAATACGGTGCAGACGCGGTTCCCCAAGTCTGTCATCCAACCAGGGCATGTCACTGGTACAGTGACTGGGTTGCATGGAAGGAACAATGCCGGCTTCCTTAAATCTGGGAATATCTTCATCACAAACCATCTGAGCATGCTCTATGCGCCAGCGATGGTTTTTCAATTCTTTTGTGAACTCTGAATACACATCTAAAACCAGGCGGTTACCCCGGTCGCCGATAGCATGTGTGCAGAGTTGAAAACCCGCATCCCCGCAGCGTTGTGCTAATTCTTTGAATTCTTTAATAGAAATCAAAATCAAACCGCAATTGTTTGTATCATCACAATAGGGCTCCAACAGCGCCGCCCCACGACTGCCCAGTGCCCCGTCAATAAATGCTTTCACTGCCCGGATTGTATATAATTCAGATCGGAAATGTCCCTGGTTCAAAAACTGTTTTAGGAACTTCGTATAACTACTGCTCAGCATGCCGTAAATGCGGATGGGTAGTTCACCCTTTTCCGCTATTTTTTGCAAAACTTTGACAGTGACAGGATCCTGCCAGGCATCATGAATATTGGTAATTCCCCTGGGAATTATAATTTTTAATGCCAGTTCAATCCATTTTTCAACAGTACTTTCATCTGGTTTGGGAATTACAAACTGCACCGGGTTCATGGCATTATCAATCAGGATGCAGTCATTAATGATATCTCCGCCCTCCGGGGAATTGGGTGACACATGCAGTCCCGAGAGTTCCATTGCCTTTTGATTCACCCAACAGGAATGGCCATCAATTCTATTGAGCATTATAGGTTGTGGTATTGGCAATGTATTTAGAATGTCTGCTGTAGGAAATATAGGTTCATGCCATTTATTATGGTCCCAGCCAAAACCGATTATCCACTCATCGTCACCTAATCTTTTACTCCTTTCCAACACCAATTCTGCTACCTCAAGGGGCGATGTACAATTTTTTAATTGCAGAGAATCTAACTGTTTTCCCAAGTTTGTTAAGTGGAAATGAGAATCGGTAAATCCGGGTATGACTGTAGCTCCTTTTAAATCAATGGATTCTGAATTATGATCTAAGGCGTTTACTCCATTGATTTTCCCGTTCACAACAGATATCATTTCAGCAAGAGGGCAATGCTTATCCAAGGTGATGAAATTTCCATTAATCAAATTTACTTTCTGGCTCATAGTAAAATTTAGGATTCTGCGCCTGCATAAAAGGGTATTAAATTCCAGCATAGTTGAAATACATAAAATAAATGAATGAATAAAATAATAGACCTTCGAAGCGACACCGTAACATTGCCATCAGATGAAATGCGGCAGTCAATCGCCAATGCTGATTTGGGTGATGATGTCTTTCAGGAAGATCCAACCATTAACCAATTGGAATCTAAATCTTCTGAACTGTTTGGCAAGGAAGCCGCTATCTTTGTACCTAGTGGCACTATGGGAAATCTGGCTTCCATTTTGGCTCATTGTGATAGGGGTACTGAAATTATACTGGGTGATAAATCGCACACATTCCTCTATGAAGGGGGTGGTATCTCAGCTTTTGGGGGTATTCATTCCCGGCAGCTTCCCAATCAAGATGATGGCACTTTGGACGTTGAGGAAATAAAATCTGCTATCCGAACTGAAAATGATCACTTCCCTAAAACTTCAGCCATCAGTCTGGAGAATACCCATAACATGTGTTTTGGCATGCCCCTTTCAGTTGAGTATATAAATTCCGTTGCCCTCATCGCCAAAGAAAATGGGCTGAAACTACATATAGATGGAGCCAGAATTTTTAATGCTGCAGTTGCCCTGAATGTAGCGGTGAAAGATTTAGTGGAAAATGCAGACTCCGTTACTTTCTGTTTATCAAAAGGATTAGCCGCCCCGGTGGGTTCTGTAGTTTGCGGCGGTGAAAAATTTATTTATCAGGTCCGGCGCAACCGGAAGGCATTGGGGGGTGGTATGCGTCAAGCGGGAATCTTAGCTGCTGCCGGTTTACTTTCATTAAATTTAGCTGAATCCCAATTATTAGAAGATCATAAAAATGCTAAACTTCTCGCTGAAGGTATTGCTCAAATAAATGGATTAACCATTGATGAGAAAAAAGTGCAAACCAACATCATTTACTTTGGATTAAATTCTCCAAAATTGACAGGTTCACAATTAGTATCCAAAATGGAAGGCCGGGGAATTAAATTTTTTGAGACCAGCTCAAATCGATTTAGGCTGGTGACACATTATGGTATTACCAGAGATGATATAGAAAAAACATTAGAGGTTCTTGATAAAATGGTGAATTAAGTTCCCTTATCTTCTTCTTTTTCATTATTATGTTCAGGTTCATGAGATTCTGTTAGTTTATCGCCAACCGTTTCCTGGTTTTTTTCATAGGGCTCTGTTATTTCTGTAAGGTTATCATTTATTAAATCATTATAAAAATTGGTGCGGCTCTGGCTGAAATAGGGCCCCACATATAATCCTGCAAATCCAAGAGTAATAATACATAAAATAAACCAGCCAATGAATCGGAAATAGAGACAAAATAATTTCCAATTATTACCCGCCATCATTTCTTTACTTTTTGAAATAGCCTCTAGTGGGCCAATTTTTTCATCTTCTGATAAAATATAAAAAGTTTGGGAATATCGCAGCCATGCAATGATCCCGGGGATAATTAATAAAAGGGTCCAGAGTATTATAAAAATAAACCTCAGTAAATAAGCTGCGAAAGAAATGCCGAAACGTTTGAAGCCGCCGAACAAGATTGCAAAATCTGGTTTTTGATTTCTTGAAATAAGTAATATTAAAGTTGTATACCCAAGGGATAACGGGCCACCAATGATTAAACCAACTATTTCTAAAGCGACTTTATAGTTTCCTCCATCATCCCCCTGCCATTCCCAGCCAAATTTAAACTCAGTCAAAATAAAAAATGCAAGCCATGCGCCGATTGCTATACCCCATTTCCCCTTTAATGATTTAAGGGCCCGGGTCATTAAGGCTTTATTGCTAGTAGTAGAAATATAATTCATATGAGTCCTTTATTTGTTGAGAGTATAATATATGGGGTTCTTTTTATTTTAGAAAATAATAAGCCCCTGCATTTAACAGGGGCTTATATAAAATAATTTTATATCTTAAATAAATATCAACCCAAAACAATATTCACCAGCAGTACAATATCCAGCACATTTAATACACCATCCCCATTCACATCTGAACAGTCATCAGCCTCTGCATTGGTTAATACAAGATTTACCAGCAAAACAATATCCAATATATTTGTAATGCTGTCAAGGTTTAAATCACCCTCCATGGCACAACCGCTACCACCACTTCCAATTGTAATGGATAGGTTGATTTGTGCTGCCGGATAGTTTTCTATATCATCATCGGCAAACCAGAAATGAGCGTCGTAATCACCATCTCCCACAGCATTAGTAGAAGCAGAAAAGGTGACACCATCTTTATAGGTATGGCTATCAGGTATCATGTCCATTGGGGAAGAACAATTATCTGTACCGGCATCACATAGTTGTACAGACTTTTTCCATGGTAGATTGCCATCACCATCTGAATAAGTTACGGACAAAGTATTCGATTCAGCATCAAATTCCGGGTAGCTGAGAGACAGGGCAATGTTTCCATCCTGGTTTGTTGTTGCACAAATCATTAGCCCTGGGTCAGTTGTATCCAATACTTCCGCTTCAACATCCAGGCCGTCAAGAGAAGCTTCTACTGTCACACCCAACACGATAAAACCATTAAATGAATTTGGCCAAGTTCCCCAGTCAGGATCGTTAGTAAGATAGCTCATCAATGCCGTTGCCTGCATATCATTCCCGCTGGTGGTATATGAAATATTTGTAGTAATATAGTCAAATCCATCTAGCTCTCCGTTAGTTATGTCCCCGGTTAATTTCAACAGTCCTGGTGTTAGCTGACCAAAGCCGCCGTCGCCGTATCCAATTGCATAAGCTACAGCAGCTTCCGCCTCAGGGTTCATGATACCCACGCCATAGATATACCAGGGGCCGAAAAGACCGCCCTCATCGCAACACCCTCCATTTAAAGTAAGACTCATGTAAAACCGTTCTATATCTATATAGGGATTCCCTTCACTATCCACAGTAGTACTGCCTTTATAGGTGCCCCTGACTGCGGTAATATCCTGATTAGAGGGAGCGTCCCCTGCTGGTTCATCTACCATGTGGGCATATAAATTGCTACCGGGAGGCCAGTTACCATTAATATTATGAGGTGTTCCGGAAACGATAATTGTTCCAAAATTTTCTCCAAGAACTTCGGAGTCTACCAATCCAGACAAGTAAGAATGGGCTGAACTGCCATCATTGGCATTAATAGTTCCGCTCCAGGTTGTTTCATACCCGGCAGTACCCATGAGGTTTGCAGGGGCGGATTGCCAGGAAGCTTGACCATCGGTCGAAACATAAACAGTGGAAGAGTTTATACCGGCTGCTAATTCTTCTGATATATCTACGTTAACAACAAATTCTGAGCGAGGGGCGGTAGTAGCAAAATTTGATAAGGGATTCTCTCGGTATTTGGTTTCCAAAAAGGCGCGTTTGGCTCTCATAGATTCAGAAAATATTTTCTGCATCATCTCATGAACAGCTTTTTGACCCAATGCTTGTTTCTGTTCAGGAGTATATTCTTCTGCGGCCATAAGGGAAGTACACAATAAAATTGTCGCTGCAATAATAATTTTTCCTGTTTTCATACCAATTCTCTCCATAATTTAGAAAGTAAGTTAATAATACTCCTCCTTTTACTCCTCATAATTTCTCCGGCTCGTAACATATTGTTACAAATTGTTTTTTACTACGCAATTAATTGAAAATTTCAATTTCTATATTTTCCAATATCTATTTCAATGATTGTAAATTATATGGCTCTATGGCTTTAAAAAATCTATTTCTCACTTGGTTTTTTCTCTTTTTTTTATGGGGAGGCAACTGCCCTGAGGGATTTGTTGAATTGGATGATAATTGTTATTTTAAACAGCATCTTGATGTTTTACAGGATTTTATTGATAGCAATACAAGTCTAAGGACCGCCAATCCTCTTAAAATTGGATATCAGGAATGGACTAATAATCGGCTGACTTACCTTTATCTTGGCGAGCTTCAAATCACAACCCTTCCAGACAGCATTGGATTGCTAAAAGATCTCAATAGTCTGGATCTAAGAAAAAATAATATCACCACTATCCCTGAGGGGATTTGCAGCATATACCCTTACTATTCTCAGGTCAATTTTTCTGATAACAATATTTGTCCACCATATCCCTTCTGTTTTGATTACATCGGCAATCAGGATACAAAAGAATGTGAGTCTTTTAAATGTCCTGTGGGATATGAAGAATTGCAAGGTGAATGCTATAAAGCGGACCATATTCAAGTTCTGCAAGCAATTATCGATAGTAACTCTGCCCTAAATGGAATGAGGCCTCTTGAATTGGGGAAAGATATTGGCTATCAACAATGGGAAAATGGACAACTCACCCATTTAAACCTGGTAAGCAACAATCTTACCCGGCTTCCTGATAATCTGTGTACAGTTTATAAAAATTTAAAATTGTTTGATATTTCCAATAATTCTATATGTCCACCCTATCCTGCCTGTTTTGATTTTATTGGGTATCAAAATACTGAAAACTGTACTTTTTCCAGTGATGAGGATTATACTGATAATTCAAATTTAACGGATAATCTAGAAATTGTTTCTTACGTAGCTGAGCTTAATTCAGATGAGTTTCTAAATGATCTGGCAGTATTACAAAGTTTTATTGATAAGAATGAAAGTTTAACAGGGATGAACCCCCTTGAGATCGGCCGGCAAAGTTGGTCTAATATGCGACTGGTTTCATTAGATCTATCCTCATTGGGATTAACTTATATCCCGGCAAACTTCTGCTCTATTTATTCCAACTTCATTAATTTTGATGTGGGTAATAATTTTATTTGCCCTCCCTATCCACAATGTTTAGAATATGTAAGTAGGCAGAACACTGAATCCTGTGGTGATTTTTTTTGTCCTGATAATTATACTGAAATTGAGGGAGAGTGTTATCACTCAGACCATATAGGATTTTTAGAAGATCTGATTGACAGCAATGCTGCATTCTTGCAGGTTCTTCCCGTTTTAAATCCCCTTGAGGTTGGTGAAAATTCAGGTCTCCTGAAATGGCGGCAGGGTAAAATAGAAACGTTGATTCTCTACAAAAATAATTTAACCACTTTACCGGAAAGTATTTGTGAAATTTATGGTGAGATTCAGACGTTAGATTTTTCTAATAATTCCATTTGTCCTCCATTTCCCTTCTGTATAAAAAATATTGGAAATCAAAATCCAGACAATTGCACTCAACCCCTATCATGCCCCGGTGGAGATGTTGCTTTTGATGAAAAATGTTATAATTCTGATGATTTTCAGGTACTGATTGATTTTACAAAAATTAATGCTGATATCCAGGCTTTCCATCCCTTAATGTTGGGATATCAAGTGTGGAAAGATAATCGATTGCATCAGCTATACCTGAATGATTTAGCAATTTCAGAAATACCCGCAAGCATTCAAAATTTGGATCGTTTGGAATACCTGAATCTGAATAATAATAATCTCGAAATTCTACCAGAAAGTCTGTGTAACATTTACTCAAATTTGGTGAGTGTTGATTTAACCAATAATTTTCTCTGTCCCCCCTATTTAAATTGCATTAATTCTATTGGTAAACAAAACACCGAAAATTGCAATGTCGCGGATGATAGTGATACTGTTGGCTCCTTAACTAATATTACTGCTAATCGAGCAATTATTTCTCCTCTAACTGATATTTCAGCAATTAACACTGTTTATTTTCAATATGATCTGTCAGTCTTACAAAGTTTTATCGATAAGAATGAAACTTTAGCAGGGAAAAATCCCCTTGAAATTGGAAAACAAAAATGGTCTAATATGCGACTGGTTTCATTAGATCTATCCTCATTGGGATTAACTTATATCCCCGCGAAATTCTGCTCTATTTATTCCAACCTTAATAATTTTGATGTGGGTAATAATTTTATTTGCCCTCCCTATCCAACATGTATTGAATATGTAAGTAAACAGCAAACAGAATCCTGTGGTGATTCTTTTTGTCCTGATAATTATACTGAAATTGAAGGCGACTGTTATTATACAGAA